>Ga0207675_100000142_pt1 | contig 61826 bp, 67 predicted proteins | sample KBSSwiS42_FD_184305 | JGI IMG/M metagenome (GOLD analysis project Ga0207675, IMG submission 184305) | Switchgrass rhizosphere microbial communities from Kellogg Biological Station, Michigan, USA - KBS Switchgrass S4-2 (SPAdes) (version 2) | ecosystem: Host-associated > Plants > Roots >...
GCGGGAAGCGCGACACCTTGACGTTCTTCTCCTGCGTGAGCGTGAGCAGGAGATAGAGGAACTCGCGCTTCACCTTGAGGATCTCGATCATCTCGAGCATGCCGCGGCTCGCGGCGAACACCGCGCCGCTCCAGGACCAGGCGCGCGGGTCGCCCTCGTCGCCGAACTCCGAGACCTTCGAAAGATCGACCGAGCCGACGAGATCGGCGATGTCGGCGGTGGTCGGGTCGTGCGGCGCGTAGGTGCCCACGCCGACGCGGCCGGCCTCGGTGATGAAGATGCGCTCCACCGGCATCTGCATGAAGTCGCCGTTGAAATCGTGCTGCAGCCGGCTGACGCAGTGCGGGCAGAGCTCGCCCTGGATGTCGACGCCGTAGCTCGCGCGGAACTGCCCGCGCAGGGTGTGCGGCACCAGGTGCAGGGCGGACTCGTGCACCGGGCAGCCGTGGATGCCGTACAAGGCCCCGGCGTCGGTGTGGCTGTATTCCTCGAGACCCCGCTTCAGCAGGATCACCATGCTCGACTTGCCGCCCGAAGGCGGCCCGAGCAGCAGCAGCAGGCGCCTGCCGACCTCAGAGCCGGCGGCAGCGGCCTTGAAGTAGTCGACTACCCGCTCGATGGTGTCGTTGATCCCGTAAAGTTCGTCCTCGAAGAGTTGACAGCGGAACCGACCCTGGCTGTCGTCGAAGCCCTCGGCCCGCATCATGTCCCAGATGTACTGATGGCTGGTGCGGGCGAGGCTGCGCGCGTCGTTCGGGAAGATCTGCTCGAGGAAGCTGGCGAATGTTCCCGCCCAGTGCGCCGCGCGGTGCTCCTTGGTGAAATCGTTCAGCGACCTGAGGAGGCTCGCCTTGCGCTCGTTGTTGCCATCGCTGAAGCCAGGTACCGGATTGTTCATTGACGCCACCTTTCAGGAGCTCTCAACCCCTCTCGCTACGTTAGATCACGGATCTGCGCGTTCAATCCATCGCGAAGCAATAATCCGTCCAACGGGTGTACATACGAACCGTTGACCGAAAGGCCGTTGAGCGTCAGACCTTTCCCTACGGACGATGCGGTGATTTGGACGTGCGCAACGCGGCCGGACGACCGCTGTCGACGTTCTGTTACAAGTACCCCTGCTGCTTGGTGCTGCTCAGACTCTTTCTTGTTCATTTGCCTTCCCCGCGTGGACGCGAGTGTTTTATGGCGAGTCTTGAGGACTAGAATCCACTCATTGGCGGCTCGGTGTCAACTGGTTTTGGCCGCTGCATTGAAAGAAATCTTGGGCTGTTGCAACCGCCCAATTGCGAAGCTGCGTCGGTTACAAAACAATTTGTGGCGCGCTGTGGTGACGTGTTTTGTCGCCAGAGTGACGCGTTTCGGCGCTGCTGTGGTGCAACGCTCGTTGAACGCGCACCTGCGCGGCGCGCGCTGAGCGAAACGCTGTCATCCTGTTTCGCCAAAAAACGCACGTGGCAAGATCGGCTGCATCTCGCGATCAAGCATCGACTGCCCGGAACCGCCCGCGTGCGGCCGCTCAGGGTGCTGGTTCGGACCGTCCGTCTCCTCCATACCATTGCATTTGGCCGCGAAGGCTCTGACGCTGATCGGTATTTCCGCGCCGCCGCCGGCGGACCGGACCGTCCGGGCCTCTGGGCCGGCCCCCTCTCGCGCGGGCAGTAATTGCCACCGCCGCTCATGAGGCTAGAATCCGGCCATCCAGACAAATGCCAACTAGTTCAATTTCTCCATGCTGAAAGAGATCCTCGGTGTTGCCGACGACCCACCGGCCAAGCGGCGCTGGTTCCACGACGATTTCTTCGATCTCTTCGTGTGGCAATCCGGCGGCGAGGTCACGCTGTTCCAGCTCTGTTACGGCGCCGACGCAGTGGAGCGCGCGCTGGTGTGGGACAAGGCGCGCGGGTTTTTCCACGACGGGCCGCAGGGCGAGGACGTGATCTCGCGCTTCGAGGACGCCGCGGCCGCGCTGCCGGACGACATCCGGCAGGAGATCCGCCAGAAAGTGCACGAGTTCGCCGGCACCCGCAAGGCGGTGACCACGCGGCGCAAGCGCTTCCGCCGCGCTTCGTGGCAGAAGAAGTAGCCTAGCGCGCGCGCCGCGGAAGCTTCTCCGGAGCCCCGATGGCGACGGGCCGGACTTCCGCGCCGGCCGCCCCTTTCTGGCGCGCGGGCAGGATCATGGTGCAGGAGGTCCACACTTTGTCGCGCGCGAGCTCGTCGAGCTTCGCGTTCTCGACGTGGTGGATGCCCATCTGCGTCAGCATGTGGTGGTGCACGGCGAACGGCAGACCCGCCGGCGTTCCCGGCGCGGGCCCGGCGCTTCCGGCGAGCATGCCGCTTGGCACCGGATCGATGAACGGCGTATCGAGCCCGATCGCCACGATCCGGCGCTCCCCGAGGTAGCGCGCGGCGTCGTACGCCAGTCCCGGCGCCTGGCTGTAATACACCTTCTCGGTATCGGGGTCGCGCCATTGGTCGCCCCAGCCGGTGTAGACGTACACCACGTCGCCCGGCAGGATGCCGCGCTCGCCCAGGCCCTGCGCTTTCAGCATGCCGCGGATATGGTCTGCGGTCACCACCTCGCCCGCTTTCATCGCCTGCCCTTTGCCGACATAGGCTTTCGCATCGAGCAGCACCGCGGAGGTGACGATCGCCGGCATCTTCTCCAGACCGAGGCGCTGGAGCGGCGAATCGGGCGTGGGCTTCACGTCCTTCTGCGTGAAGCCGCCGTAGTACGTCGCCTCGTCGGCCGGCAGGGGCGACTTCCCGTCCCAGGGCTGCTTCAGCACGGCGAAGTGGCCCAAGGCGTCGATCTGGGTCCCCTGCTGGCCGGGCTCGGCGCCTTCGTTGAGCGTCTCGCTGTTGAAGGCATGCGCGCTGCCCGGGATGCCCGAGCTCGGCTTGGGCTTGACCACGTAGGGGCCGGCGAACGGCGAAAGCGGCATCGTGTTCGAACGCACCTGGGACAGCTCGAAGGTGCGCGCCCCCGGCTCGGCGACGTGCCAGGCGCAGCGCTGCAGCGTGGCGGGTCCGATCTGGTTCGCCATGCCGCGCTCGTCGCCGGCGGGCCAGGGCGGCGCAGGCACCTTGAGGCGCTGCAGCTTGACAGGCTCGACGGCCTGGAGCGTGAGCTGCGCCGAGCACATCGCGATCAGGGCGATCCATCTGAGATAGGCGGTCATGGGCATGATGGTCGAAGGGGGCTTGGCGGGACGTTCCGCCGACCCGAAGTCTACCGGCGGCGAGTTCATCCGGCCTGACCGCTGTTTCAAAGGCCCAGATGTGCGCTCTCGGCCACGCTGGTAAGGTTCGACGCGGTCTACTACTCAAGTGCAACCTGCGGCGGCTCACCGACTTCTCGTCCTAGCGCTCGGCGTCTTCTTCGCCGCTTCGGCTGCCGGCAACAGCGATCCGCTGTCGGGCTTCGCCGCGCCCGACAGCGCGGCGCTCGGCGTCATGTGGCGCATCGAGCGCTCGCCCTATCGCGACGCGGGCACGCGCCACGACTTCACGCCGCTCTACATCTACGAAGGCGAGCGCTTCTACCTGCGCTCGCCCAGCATCGGCCTCAAATTCGGACCCTCGGAGGAACGGCGCTTCGAAGTCTTCCTCCGGCATCGCTTCGAAGGCCATCCGACCGACGACATCCCGCAGAGCCTCGCCGGGATGGCGCCGCGCGAGCAGGGCATCGACGGCGGCGTGAGCGGGCAGCTCGGCGGCGCCTGGGGCATCGCCTTCGCCGAGCTGCTGCGCGACGTGTCCCAGACCTCGGGCGGCAGCGAGCTGCGCGTCGGATACAAGTATCCGTTCCGGCGCGGGCGCCTGTGGCTGCGCCCGCACGTGATGCTTTCGGTGCGCGACGAACGGCTCAACAACTACTACTACGGCGTGCGACCGGAAGAGGCCCGCGCCGAGCGCCCTGCCTACGAGGCGCAGAGCGGCGTCGTCCCCGAAATCGGCTTCTATGCCGCCTACCAGGTGAGCACGCGCTGGCGGCTGATCGGCGGCGTGACCTTCTCGCGCCTGCCGGACACCGTGGCCGGCAGCCCGATCGTGTCCGAGCGCGTCCTGAACCAGTACTACGTCGGGGCTGCCTACGACCTGTCCTCCGAGCAGGAGCAGTGGCCGCAGGGCCGGCCCCTCATCGTGCGGGCGCTCTACGGCGCCTCGAGCGATTGCGACGTCCTCAAGATCATGACCCTGCGCTGCACCTCGGTCCACACCGTGGACGACACCGGTATCGCGGGCGTCGAGCTGGGCTGGCCGCTCATCGAACGGCTGAACGGCTGGCCGCTCGACGTCGCCGGCTTCGTCGGCGTGACGCAGCACAAGGAAAAAGGGTTGCAGCCCGACTTCCCCGAGGTGAAGGCCTACCTCAAGGCGTACTTCTACGGTTTCCCCTGGGACGCGAAGCTGCGCACGCGCCTCGGGATCGGCGTGGGGTTGTCCTGGGCGAAGAGCATTCCGTTCAGCGAGGCGCGCGACCTCGAATCGAAAGGCCGCAACACCTCGCACCTGCTCGAGGTGCTCGACCCGACCGCCGACATGAGCCTCGGCGACCTGCTCGCGGTGAAGAGCCTCCGCAACACCTTCTTCGGCGTCGGCGTGTCGCACCGCTCGGGCATCTTCGGCAGCTCGCAGCTCCTCGGCAACGTCAACGGCGGCTCGAACTACATCTACGGCTACGTCGAGACCTCGTTCTAGTTTTTTCTAGCCGAGCGAGGAGTAGCCGCCGTCGACCGGGATCGCCGTCCCGGTGACGAAGTCCGAAGCCGCCGAGGCGAGGAACACCGCGATGCCGCCGAGGTCCTCGGGCGTGCCCCAGCGTCCGGCGGGGGTGCGCGCGAGCACGCGCTCGTGCAGGCCCGCCACTTCTTGGCGCGCGCGCTGGGTGAGCGCGGTATCGATCCAGCCCGGAAGCACCGCGTTCACCTGGATGTTGTCCTTCGCCCACGCGGCCGCCAGCGACTTGGTGAGCTGCACCACGCCGCCCTTGCTCGCGCCGTAGGGCGCGGCGAACGACGCGCCGAAGAGCGACATCATCGAGCCGATATTCACGATCTTGCCGCCGCCGGCGCGCTGCATGTGCGGGTAAGCCGCCTGCGAGGCGACGAACGCGCTGGTGAGATTGGTGTCGAGGACGGCGCGCCATTCGTCGACGCCGTAGTCCTGCGGCGCCTTGCGGATGTTGGTGCCGGCGTTGTTCACGAGGATGTCCAGCCGTCCGAGGCGCCTGGCCGCCTCGTCGACCATCGCGCGGCACGCCGCCGCGTCTTTGAGGTCGCAGGCAATGGAAACCGCCCCCAGTTCGACCGCCGCGGCGGCATTCTTGCCCGAGTCGCGGCCGGCGATCGCGAGCGCCGCGCCCGCCTGCGCCAGCGCGCGCGCCATGGCGAGGCCGATGCCGCCGTTGCCGCCGGTGACGAGGGCGGCTTTTCCCCTTAGATCGAAGCTATCCATTGAAACTTGACAAAAGCAACCATGTTTCCGAGCATCCCCGCATGCAGGTCGAGGCCGTGCGCCGGTTCAACCGATTCTACACACGCCGCATCGGCGCGCTGCGCGCCGGCCTGGTCGGCAGCCCCTATCCGCTGCCCGAGGCGCGGCTCATCTACGAGCTCGGCCGTCGCCGGCGCTGTACCGCCACCGAGCTGCGCGCGGAGCTCGACCTGGACGCGGGCTACCTCAGCCGCATGCTCGCAGGGCTCGGCCGGCGCGGCCTGGTGCGCGCCGAGCGCTCGCGCGAGGACGCGCGCGCCCGGCTGCTCACGCTCACGGTACGGGGGCGCGAGGCCTTCGCGCTTCTCGACCGGCGCTCGCGCGCCGAGGTTTCCGCGATGCTGCGGGAGCTTGCCGCGCCCGATCGCGCGCGCCTGGTCGGCGCGATGCGCACCGTGCACTCGCTTCTAGGCAGCCAGGAACAGTTTGAAGTGCTGTTGCGGGCGCATCGCCCCGGCGACCTCGGCTGGGTGGTGCAGGCGCACGGCGAGCTCTATGCGCGCGAGTACGGCTGGGGCGAGCGCTTCGAGGCGCTGGTCGCCGGCATCGTCTCGGATTTCGTCGCTCGCTTCGATCCGCGGCGCAGCCGCTGCTGGATCGCCGAGCTCGACGGCGAGCGCGTCGGCTCGGTCTTCGTGGTGCCTGCGTCCAGGCGGGTCGCGCAGCTGCGCCTGCTGCTCGTCGACCCGCGCGCGCGCGGTCGCGGGCTCGGCACGCGCCTGGTGCGCGAATCGATCGACTTCGCGCGCGCGCAGGGCTACGCGCGCCTCGTGCTGTGGACGCAGTCGAACCTCGCCGCGGCGCGCGCGATCTACCGCGCCTGCGGCTTCGGGCTCCGCAGGCTCGAGCCTCACGCCGCCTTCGGCGTGAAGCTCACCGGCGAATACTGGGAAAGGCGGCTGTAGCTAGACCGGCTGGTAGCGCGCCACGCGGTTCCGGCCGTCCTTCTTCGCGTGGTAGAGCGCCCGGTCGGCGCGCCCGGCGAGCGCGTCGAGAGTGCGTCCGTCCTCGGGAAAGCAGGCGATGCCGATACTCACCGAGCAGGCGACCATGCGGCCCTCGAGCGGCAACGGCGCCGAGGCGATGGCGTTGCGGATGCGCTCCCCCACGTCGAGCGCGCCCTTGGCGGGCGTCTCGGGCAGCAGCACGATGAACTCGTCGCCGCCGTAGCGCGCCGGCACGTCGGTCGAGCGCAGCTCGGCCTGGATCACCGCGGCAAGATGGCGCAGCAGCCGGTTGCCGGCGTCGTGCCCGTAGGCGTCGTTCACGCCCTTCAGATTGTCCGAGTCGATCATCAGCACGCTCGCCGGGCGGTCATAGCGCAGTGCCTGGCCGAAGAGCCGGTTGGCGGCGATGGCGAAGCCACGGGTGTTGAACAGCCCGGTCAGGTCGTCGGTTTCGGAGAGCAGCTTTGCGCGCTGCAGGCCGTAGCGGATGTCGGCCGAGAACATGGTGGTGATGTAGGCGACCAGCACCACGGGGCCGAGCTGGGCGGTGAACCCGGCGAGGAAGCGGAGCGACGCGAGCTCGTTTGAGCCGCTCTGCCCGAGAAACAGATAGCAGCCGGCGATCACCGCGACGTAGACCAGCGTGGTGATCTTGCCGAGCGTCAGCGCCGCGGTGATGACCGCGAGCAGATACGCGTTGAGCAGCGGGCTTGCCAGGCGGTCGGTGTGCCACAGCACCCAGGTGACGAACACGATCATCCCGGCGGTCTCGAGCGAGATCTTCCAGCGCGTCTCGCGCCGGTAGAAGTTGGCATAGCGGAACGTCATGACGAGCGCGGCGTAGAAGAACAGCCCCGCCGACACGGCCGCGGCCTCCTCGGCGTCCTCGCGCACCCCGCCGAACACGAGGTACAGCAGCACCAGGATCACGAGCAGCCAGTGGATCTCGGCCACCGTGCGCGAAATTCCCCGCAGCTCTTCCTGCTCGAGCGAGCGGCTGACCGTGTCGCGCGGCGCGATGGCGGCCGCGGGCTTCCCGCCCAGGATCTCGCTCGATTCGATGTGCGTGGCCATTTTTCTTCGTATTATCCGGGCGTAAGGAGGAGGCTGCCGTGGAATATTCCGCCAAAGGCCTAAGAGTGGTCGTGACCGCGGGCGCCGCGGGCATCGGCCGGGCGATTGCGCGCACGTTCGTCGAGCACGGGGCCCGGGTCCACATCTGCGACGTCGACGACGCCGCCTTGAAGGAGGCGTCCTCGGTCCTGCCGCAGGTGACCCAGACCCGGGCCGACGTGGCGAATGTCGCGGACGTGGAGCGCCTGTTTCGAGAGGTGAAACAGCGGCTTGGCGGCCTGGAGGTGCTGGTCAACAACGCCGGTATCGCCGGACCGACCGCCAAGGTCGAGGACATCCGCACCGAGGACTGGGACCGCTGCATCGCGGTGGACCTGAACGGCATGTTCTACTGCACGCGCCAGGCGATGCCGCTCATCAAGGCGGCGGGCGGCGGCAGCATCATCAACCTTTCCTCGATCGCCGGGCGCTTCGGCTTCGCCATGCGCACGCCGTACTCGGCGGCCAAGTGGGCCGTGGTCGGCTTCACACAGAGCCTCGCGGTCGAGGCCGGCCCCGACAAGGTGCGCGTCAACTGCATCCAGCCCGGCATCGTCGAGGGCGAGCGCGTCGAGCGCATCATCGCTGCCAAGGCCGAGCAACTCGGCGTCTCCTCCGACGAAATCCTCAAGCGCATGGTCGAGGGCATCAGCCTGAAGACCACCGTGACGGCGCAGGACGTCGCCAACACCGCCCTCTTTCTCGCCTCCGACGCCGGCCGCCACATCAGCGGCCAGGCGATTTCCGTTTGCGGCGGCGCGCGTTACCTGGTCTAGAAGCGCGCTGCGCCCGACTTGACGAACGCCCGGAGGCGTTCGACGAACAACTCGACCACTGGCGTCAGCGTGCGGTTCTTCACCGTCACGATCGCTACCGGAAACGTGTGCGGCGCCAGCTTGATCGGCAGCGTCCTCAATCCGACGCCGTCCACTTTCACCTGGAGTAGCGATCGGGGCATGCAGGCGAGGAACTCGCCTTCGACCAGCAGGCGCGCGCGCAGCTGCACCGAGAACGTCGTCACCCGCAGTTTCGGGGCGGGCAATCCCTTGTCGCGGAATGCCTGCTCGAGGAGCCTGGTGGTCAGGGTTTCGCGCGGCGTGGCGACCCAGTCGGCGTCGACCAGGTCGGCGAGCTCGATCCTGCGCCTGCGCGCCCAGCGGCTGTTCGCGCCGGCCGCGATGACCGCGGGGTCATCGAACAGGACCTCCGCGTTCAGGTCCGCGGCGAAGCGCTCCGGTAGCGAACGGGCGAGCGCGATGTCGAGCTTGCGCGCCTGAAGCTCCGGCAACTCGCCGGTGGGCGCCGGCAGATGGTCGATGCGCAGTGCGATCCCGGGATGCTCAAGGCAAAACGCGCGCACCATTCCCGACAGCACTTCCGTGAACGACTCGGGCCAGCCGACGCGCACCTCGCCGACCTTCGGATCGGCGAGGTACGAGATATCGCGCAGGCCTTGCTTCAGCTCGTCGAGCGCGGCCACACCGCGCTTCAGCAGCGCGTGTCCGTAGATCGTAGGCGCGACACCTTGCGGGCTGCGGTCGAGGAGGCGCACGCCGAATGCGCTCTCGAGCGACGCGACCGTCTCAGAAACCGAAGGCTGCGTTACGCCGAGCTGCGCTGCCGCCTTGGCCATGCTGCGGCACTCGACTACGGCGAAGAACATCTCGATGTCGCGGAAGCGCAGCCGCCGGCCGATGCGCGTTAATGGCATAGGCATAGCCTATACCCATAATGGCAGTTAGGGTCTTCCGCCTATATGCGGCAAGGCCTAGGATGAGCTGCTATGAGAAGCCTTGCTCGCTTGTCCGCGATACTCCTCGCCGTCGCCGCCGCGGTGGCGGCGGCGCAGGACAAGTTTCCGACGCGGCCGATCACGCTGGTTTGCCCATTCCAGGCCGGCGGCGTGGCGGACGCGATTTCCCGCGCCGTCGCCCCGATCATGTCCGAAAGCCTGCGCACGCCGGTGATCGTCGACAACCGACCGGGCGCGACGGGCGCGATCGGAGCGTCGTACGTCGCACGGGCCAAGCCCGATGGCCATACGCTGCTTATCGTGCCGAACTCGGTTCTGGCGATCAATCAATGGGTCTATAAGAGCCTGCCCTACAACCCGGAAACCGACTTCACTCCCGTCATCGACGTCGGCACGTCACCTAACCTGCTGGTGGTGCATCCGTCCGTTGCTGCGGATACCCTCGCAGAGCTGATCGCTCTCGCGAGGAAAAAACCGCTGAGCTTTGCCTCGGCCGGCAACGGCAGCCCGCAGCACCTTTGCGGCGAACTGCTGAACGTCAGCGCCGGCATCGATCTGGTGCATGTTCCGTACAAGGGCGCGGCCCCGGCGCTGCAGGATGTGATAGCCGGACACGTGCCGTTGATGTGCAACGCCCTTTCCCTCGTGTTGCCTCAGGTTCGCGCCGGCCGCTTGCGCGCCATCGCGCTCGCCGCGAACGCCCGCCATCCGCAGGCGCCGGAGGTGCCCACTGCTCGCGAGGCGGGATTGCCCGGATTTGAATCCGATGTGTGGTTCGGCTTCGTCGCTCCGGCGGCAACGCCCGCGGCGATTGTCGAGCGATTGAACGTCGAAATCGGCCGCGCGCTGCGCATGCCTGCGGTCGCCGCGCCGCTTCAGGCCAACGGCCTGACCATCGTGGCCGATTCGCCGCGCGAGTTTGGCGCCCTGATCGCCGCGGAGTCGGCGAAATGGCGACGGATCGTCGAGCGCGCCGGGGTGAAGGCCGACTAGCAACCCTCGTCGCCGCGCTCGATCCGGCGAATTTCGATTCTCAGCGCTGATTCCGTGCGGCGAATGTGCCTAGAATGCGCTGGTCCATGTTTCCTCACCGGTAATTACAGCCATGGCAGCAGCGCAAGGCAAAGTCATCATCACGTGCGCCGTCACCGGGTCGATCCACACCCCGTCGATGTCGCCGTACCTGCCGGTCACGCCGGAGGAGATCGCCGAGGCCGCGCTCGGCGCGGCAAAGGCCGGAGCGGCGATCGTCCATCTCCACGCGCGCAACCTGAAGGACGGCAGCCCGACCCAGGACCCGGAGCTGTTCCGCCAGTTCGGCGCCAAGATCCGCGCCGCGAGCGACGTGGTGCTGAACTTCACCACCGGCGGCGCGCCGACCATGAGCATCGAGGAGCGGCTGCAGCCGGCGCTGAAGCTCAAGCCCGAGGTCGCCTCGTTGAACATGGGGTCGATGAACTTCGGCCTCTACGAGATGCTCGGACGCTACCAGGACTTCAAGCACGACTGGGAGAAGCCTTATCTCGCCGGGTCCGACGAGCGCATCTTCAAGAACACGTTCAAGGACATCGCGTACATCCTGCAGTCGTGCGCCGACAACGACACGCGCTTCGAGATCGAGTGCTACGACATCGGGCATCTCTACACCGCGGCGCATTTCCTCGAGCGCCGGCTGGTGAAGCCGCCGCTTTTCATCCAGTCGGTGTTCGGCATCCGCGGCGGCATCGGCCCGCATCCCGAGGACGTGCTGCACATGAAGCGCACCGCGGATCGCCTCTTCGGCGACGCCTACTACTGGTCGGTCCTCGGCGCGGGCCGCAACCAGATGTTCACCGCGGCGATGTCGGCGGTGATGGGCGGCAACGTGCGCGTCGGCCTCGAGGACAGCCTGTGGCTCGGCCGCGGCCAGCTCGCGAAATCCAACGCCGAGCAGGTGGCAAAGGCGCGCCGCATCCTCGAGGAGCTCGGCCTGCAGGTGGCGACGCCGAACGACGCGAGAGACATGCTGAAGCTCAAAGGAGGAAGGAATGTCGGCTTTTAAAAGACTAATAACCATTTTGCTTTTCGCCGTGGGCAGCGCATCCGCGCAGGAATGGCCCACCAAGGTCGTCAAGTTCGTCTCGCCGTACCCGCCGGGCGGATCGGTCGACCCGCTGGCGCGGCTCTTTGCCGCGAAGCTCGGCGATTCGCTCAAGCAGCAGTTCATCGTCGAGAACCGCACCGGCGCCTCGGGGATCATCGGCACCGACTACGTGGCGAAGAGCGCCCCGGACGGCTACACCTGGGTCTTCATCTTCGACACGCACGCGGTGCACCAGGCGCTGAATCCCAAGCTGCCGTTCGACCCGCTCAAGGATTTCGCACCGGTCATGATCGTCGGCACCGCGCCGATGGCGATCACCACCGCCGCGGGCAAGCCGTACAAGAGCTTCAAGGACGTTCTCGCCGCGGCGAAGGCCAACCCCGACAAGCTGACCATCGGCAACGTCGGCAACGGCTCGCTCGGCCATCTCGCCACCATCCTGCTCAACCAGGCTGCCGGCATTCGTCTGGTGCCGGTGCCGTACAAGGGCGGCGGGCCGCTCTCCACCGACGTCATGGGCGGGCAGATCGACTTCGCGATGGCCTCGACCGCGGCGCAGGCGCAGCATGTGAAGGGCGGCAAGATGCGCGCCCTCGCGCTGACCGGCGACAAGCGCTCGCACACCATGCCCGATGTGCCGACCCTGTCGGAGCTCGGCGTTCCCTGGCAGGGGGCCTACGCGTTCTGGGGCATCCTCGCCCCGGCCGGCACGCCGCGACCGATCGTCGACAAGCTGGTCGCGGAGTTGAACAAGACGCTGAAGCAGGCCGACGTGAACAAGACGCTGACCGAGACCCTCGGCATGGACGTGGTGGCGCTCGGTCCGGAAGCGACGCAAAAGTGGATCGCGGACAACATGGCCCGGTGGGGCAAGGTCGTAAAGGACAACAACATCCACGCCGAATAACGGCGTGCTAAGACTTTCTTACCTCCCGCCGCTGATGGTCTACGCGGCGTACGGGGTTTCGGGGCTCACCGGCATCGTCGGCACCTTCTTCGTCAAGGACTACCTCGACCTCTCGGCCGAATTCCTCGCCGCGCTCGCGTTCTGGGCCGGCATCCCCTGGGCGGTGAAGATGCCGGTCGGCCACGTGGTCGACCTGATCTGGCGCTGGAAGGCGGCGCTGGTGTGGCTCGGCGCCGCCATGATCGCGGCGAGCCTCCTCATCATGATCGGACTGATCTCGTACTTCGACGCGATGCGCGGGGTGATGAGCGGCGAGCGCTGGTTCGTGATCTCGGCGCTGCTCGCGCCGACCGGGTACATGATCCAGGACGCGGTCGCCGACGCGATGACGGTGGAGGCGGTGCCGCGCGTCGACGAGAACGGCCGGCCCTACGACGAGGCGGCGCGGAAGAGCATGCATACCACCATGCAGACGCTTGGCCGGGTTGCGATCATCGGCGGCCTCGCACTGGTCGCGCTGGGCAACGTGTTTCTGTTCCATGGCACCGACGCGCTGCCGAAGGAGCGCAAGGCGCAGATGTACGCGCTGGTTTACACGATCGCGCTCGTCATTCCGGTGCTGTCGGTGCTCGGCGTGGTGCTGCACGGTTTCATCAAGATGAGGCAGGCGGCGAGCCTGCGGCGCCAGGGCCGGACCCGGGAAGACATCGAGCGGCTGCTCGCGGTGCACGGCGAAGAGAAAACGCACCCCAACTGGTGGATCCTCGGCGGCAGCGTGGTATTCGTGGTGGTGACGCTCGCGGTGGGGGTCGCCGACGTGCCCTTCGCCCAGGAGCTCATCTTCCTCGCTTCGCTCGCCATCATTCTCTTTCTGCTCTGGCGCCTCGCGCGCGAGCTCGCGCCCTCGGCGCGCGAGACGCTGGTCGCCACCGCGCTCATCATCTTCGTCTACCGCGCCATGCCGAGCACCGGCCCGGGCAGCACCTGGTGGATGATCGACGTGCTGAAATTCGACGAGGCCTTCCTCTCGAAGCTCGCGCTGCTCGCGTATGCGCTGACTCTCGTGGGCATGTTTGCGCTGCGCGGCTACATGGCGCGCAATTCCAACGCCAGCATCATCGTGATGCTCACGATCGTGGGCACGCTGATCGCGTTGCCCAACATCGGCATGTACTATGGACTGCACCAGTGGACCGCCGCGCACACCGGCGGCCTGGTCGACGCGCGCGTGATCGCGCTCATCGACACCGCGCTCGAGTCGCCGCTCGGGCAGATCGCGATGATCCCGATGCTCGCCTGGATCGCCAACTCGGCGCCGGCCAACCTCAAGGCCACCTATTTCGCAGTCATGGCCTCGTTCTCCAACCTGGCGCTCTCGGCGTCTCAGCTCGGCACCAAGTACCTGAACCAGATCTACGTGGTCGAGCGGGAAGTGCGCGACCGCGCGACCGGCGCGATCAAGGTGCCGCAGGACTACAGCGAGCTCGGCGTGCTGATGATCGCTGCGACGCTGGTCGGCCTGCTCGTGCCGCTCGTCGCGGTCGCGGCGGTTCGCGCGCTGCGGCTGAGAACGGCATGAAGCTCACGGACTGAGCGGTTCTTCGTCCATGAGCGCGATCTGTTCCCGCAGTTCGAGGATCCGGTCCTGCCAGTAGCGCTGGGTGTTGAACCACGGAAACGCCGCCGGGAACGCGGGATCGTCCCAGCGCCGCGCGATCCACGCCGAGTAATGCAGCAGGCGCAGCGTGCGCAGCGCCTCGAGAAGATTCAGCTCCCTTCGGTCGAACGCCATGAATTGCTCATACCCCGACAGCACTTCCTTCAACTGGATCGACATGGCTGCGCGGTCACCCGAAAGGAGCATCCACAGGTCCTGCATCGCCGGTCCCATGCGCGCATCGTCGAGGTCGACGAAATGGGGGCCATCCTCTGTCCATAGGATGTTGCCCGGGTGGCAGTCGCCGTGCAGCCGGATGCTTTTTGTTTTTCCCGCGTTTTGAAAACAACCCCGGACTCCTGCGAGCGCCTGCTCGGTTGCCGCCTTCCAGGCCTCCAGCAGGTCCGCCGGGACAAAGTTGTTGCCGAGCAGATAGGCGCGCGGCTCGTCGCCGAAGGTTTCCGCGTTGAGAGAAGGGCGCAGCCGGAATGGCCGTGAGGCGCCGAGCGCATGGATGCGGCCGATGAAGCGTCCGATCCATTCCAGCACCTTCGGATCGTCGAGGTTCGGCGCTCGGCCGCCGCGGCGGGGATAGACCGCGAAAAGGAAACCCCCGTGCTCGCCCGTGTGCGCCGGCGCGACCACCGGGATCTCGCGCTCGGCCAGCTCGCGCGCGAACGCGTGCTCCTCCTCGATCTGGCCGGCGCTCCAGCGCTCGGGACGGTAGAACTTGAGCACGCGCGCCGAGCCCTCCTCGAGCCAGACCTGGTAGACGCGGTTCTCGTAGCTGTTCAGCGGCAGCAGGCGCCCGTCGGGCCGCAAGCCCGCCGCTTCGCACGCGTCGAGCACGACTTCCGGGGTGAGCGCGGCGTAAGGATGCGTCACGGCGGTATAGTAGACGCATGGGCCGCAACCACGTCGAAGTGGAGGGGCTGGGCTTCTCCTACGGCGATCTCGAGATCTTCCGCGGCCTGTCGCTCGTCATCCCCGAGGGAAGCGTGGTGGCGATCCTCGGCGGCAGCGGCTCGGGCAAGTCGACGCTGCTCAAGCTGATCGGCGGCCAGCTCGCGCCCTCGCGCGGCCGCGTCAAGGTCGCCGGCAAGGAGGTCCACAAGCTCTCGCCCGACGAGCTCTACGAGCTGCGGCTCGACATGGGCATGATGTTCCAGACCTCCGGCCTGTTCAGCGACCTGTCGGTGTTCGACAACGTCGCCTTCCCGATCGTCGAGAATTTCGGGCTTCCCGACGAGCTCACCCGGCGCATGGTGCTGATGAAGCTGCATGCAGTGGGGCTGCGTGGCGCGAAGGACATGCGGCCGAACGATCTTTCGGGCGGGATGACGCGGCGCGTGGCGCTGGCGCGCGCCATCGCCACCGACCCGCGGCTCGTCATGTACGACGAGCCCTTCGCCGGGCTCGACCCGATCTCGCTGAACCAGGTCGGCCAGCTCATCCGCCAGCTGAACGACGCCTTCGGCCTGACGTCGATCCTCGTCACCTACGACATCAAGGAATCGCTCAAGGTCTCCGACTACGTGTACGTGATCGCCGACGGCTCGGTGCTCGGCCAGGGCACGCCCGAAGAAGTGAGCCGCTCCGACGATCCCTACCTCAAGCAGTTCCTCAACGCGCTGCCAGACGGGCCGGTGCGCTTCCATTTTCCCGGGCCCGACCTGGCGGAAGACCTGGGCCTCACCACGGAGGCGAAATGAACGACGAAATCCGCGACGCAGCGACGCAATCGGCGCAGCAGGGCGGCGACATCCGCGGGCGCGTGCACGACCTGACCCTGGAGGCGCTGAAGGCACGCCGCTTCGACCGCGACGCGATGCGCGACGTGGTTCGGGCGGTGACCGAAGGCATCAGCCGCGGTGCCGAGGGCAGCCGCCTCGGCGTGCGCCAGACCCTGGCCGAGGGCTTCCGCGGCATGGACGAGGCGCTCACCGCGTCGGTGCAGGCCGGCCACGAGGCGCTGCGCCAGATGGTGGCGGCCGGCCGCGGCCTCTCGGAGAACGAGCTCAAGCAGGCCGCCGCCGGGTTGCGCAAGATCGAGGAGGACTTCGTCGCCACGGTCCAGCAGGTGGCGCATTCGGCGAACGAGCGCGTTCGCCCCGAGCTCTCGGAGCTCGTGCGCCAGGCCGCGCACGCCGGCACCGAGACCGGACGGCGCAGCGCGCGCCTGATGGCCGAGTTCACGCTCGGCGGGCTCGAGCTCGCCGGCGAGTTCGGCGCGCGCTTCGCCCAGCTCGCGGGCGGCGTGCTCGCGGGCATGGCCGACGCGCTCGACAAGCGGGATCGCGCGAAGCCCGGCCCGTAGCCGCGGCCATGCTGCGCGAGACCGCTTTGTAGCGCTAGATGCTGCGCGAAACCTTCGGCATCATGCGGGAGCTGCCGCGCCTGCATGAGATCGCCTCGGTGTTCATCCGCCACGGGCTGGGCGATTTCGTGCAGCGCATCGGCATCGCCGGCCTGCTCGAGCGCGCCGGGCGCATGCTCAACTTCGGCGCCGCCGGAGACTCGCCCAGGCTCGACCAGGCGAGCCGCGTGCGCATGGCGCTGGAGGAGCTCGGCCCCACCTTCGTCAAGCTCGGCCAGGTCATGGCCACGCGCGTCGATCTCTTTCCGCCGCGCTGGATCGAGGAGCTCGAGAAGCTGCACGCCCAGGTACCGCCGGTGCCGTTCGAGGAGCTGCTGCCCGAGCTCGAGCGCGCCCTCGGCCGCTCGCCCTTCGAGGTATTCCGCGACGTCGACACGCGCGCCTACGCCGCGGCCTCGATCGCGCAGGTGCACCGCGCGCGCCTCGCCGACGGCACGCCGGTGGTGCTGAAAATCCGGCGCCCGGGCGTGCGCGACAAGATCGACGCCGACCTGCGCCTGCTGCGGCGGGTGTCGGAGCTGATCGAGGCCGAGATTCCCGAGACGCGCCGCTACCGGCCGGCGGAGATCGCGTCGCAGTTCGCCCGCTCGCTCGAGCGCGAGGTCGACTTCGCCACCGAAACGCGCAACATCCAACGCTTCACCCAGAACTTCGCCGGCGACCCGCACATCGTCATCCCGCGCATCTTCCCCGAGTGGACCAGCGAAGTGCTGCTGGTGCAGGAGCACGTCGAGGGCGTGTCCGCGACCGATCCCGCCGCGGTCGCGGCGGCGGGGCTCGACCGCAAGGTGCTCGCGGCGCGCGGCGTCGACGTGTTCCTCAAGATGATCCTGATGGACGGCCTGTTCCACGCCGACCCGCATCCCGGCAACGTGTTCTACCTGCCCGGCAACCGCATCGTGATCATCGACTTCGGCATGGTCGGGCGGCTCTCGCCGCAGCGGCGCCGCCAGGTGATCGACCTCCTCGCCGGCCTCGCGCGCATGGCGGAGGAGCCGATGCTGGAGGTGCTGCTCGACTGGGCCGGCGAGAGCCACGTCGACGACTCGAGGCTCGCCGCGGACGTGAACGAGATGGTGTCCGACTTCGAGGGCGTGCCGCTCAAGGACATCCGGATCGGCGCCGCGATCCGCCAGTTCGCCGCCCTGGTCCGCGAGCATGCGATCGTGCTGCCGTCGGACCTGTCGCTCATGTTCAAGACCCTGATCTCGCTCGAGGGCCTGGGACGGCAGTACGACCCGGACCTGCACATCGTCCAGCACCTCACGCCGTTCGTGCGGCGCGCGCTCGCCGAGCGCCACCAGCCGGCGGAGCTCTGGCGGCGCGGGCGCAACGCGCTGGACGAGTTCTTCAACGTCGCGACGAGCGTCCCGCGCGACCTCGCGCGCCTGCTGCGCGAGGCGCGCCGCGGCAAGTTGCGCATCGACCTCGATCTCAAGCGCCTCGACAGCTTCGGGCTGCGCCTGGACCGCACGCTCGATCGCGTGACGATGGGGATCATGACCGCGTCGCTCGTCATCGGCTCGGCGATCGTGCTCACGGTCGAGGGCGGGCCGCGCCTTTTCGGCGTGGCGGTGCTGCCGGTGCTCGGACTAGCGGGCTACGTGGTGGCGTTCCTGAACAGCCTCTGGATCATCTACGGCATCTGGCGCTCAGGACGGGAATAAAGCTTTAGGTCTTGGTGTCCTTCGGAATGAATTTGAGCGCCACGCCGTTGTTGCACCAGCGCTGGCCAGTCGGCTGCGGGCCGTCGTCGAAGACGTGGCCGTGGTGCCCGCCGCAGCGCTTGCAGTGGTACTCGGTGCGCGGATAGACCAGGAAGAAGTCCTTCTTCGTCTCGAACGCGCCCGGGATGGTGGTGAAGAAGCTCGGCCAGCCGGTGCCGGACTCGAACTTCATCGCCGAGGTAAAGAGCGGCAGCCCGCAGCCTGCGCAGGCGAATACGCCGGGCCGCTTCTCCTCGTTCAGAGGGCTGGTGCCGGCACGCTCGGTGCTCTCTTCGCGCAGCACCCTGAACGACTCGGGCGAAAGGCGCTTGCGCCACTCGTCCTTCGAGAGCTTGAGCGGCTCCTCTGCCGAGGGCACGCTGGCGCCCGCCGGCAGCAGGCTCTTCCAGCCTTGCTGCAGGGCCTCGATGTCCTTCATGGTCGCGGGGGAAGCGGCGCGCGCCAGAAGCGGCGCGGCCGCGAGCCCGAACAGAAACGTGCGTCTTTGCATGATTTCCTCATCCTTGGTGTCCCGTGGTCGCGCATTGGTCGGACCGAGGGAGGAAACCTAACACTACCACCCTACAGCGGGAAGTGCAGGCGGATCGAAATGCCGCTCGGCGGCAGCACGGGAACCGGGGCCGCATACACCGGAGCCGGGCGGTAGACCACCGGCGGCGGCGCGTAGTACACCGGCGCTGGCGGCGCGTAGAACACGCGCGGCGGCGGCATTACCACCACTGGGCGCGGATGGACGAACACCGGACGCGGATGAAAGTGGGGGTTGCGATAGTGGCCCCAGCCGTGGCCACCGTCGTGGGCAAACGCCGGGACGGCGAGCGCGAGGCCTGCGGCGGCGAGAATCAGTTTCTTCAGCATTGCAGTCTCCTTTGGTGTTGACTGATGTGGTGCCTATTACACGCGGCAAGGCCGTTGCAGTGAACCGATAAAGTGCAAGATGTGTAACCACGTGTTAATTTGAGCCGTCCGGAGGAGCTTCATGTCACGCGTTGCCTTTCTTGTTTTCGCTTGGTTTTTTTCGCCGTTCGTGGCTGCTCAGGAGTACCCCGCTCGGGCTATCACAATGGTCGTGCCGTTCCCTCCGGGCGGAGTGGCCGACATCGTCGGCCGGCCGCTCGCTGCGATGATGGAGAAATCGCTCAAGCATCCGGTGGTCATCGTGAACCGCACGGGCGCCGGCGGCGCGCTCGGCATGCGCGAGGTCGCCAAGGCTGCGCCCGACGGCTACACGATCCTCATGGGCCTGTCGTCGATCTCGATCTTTCCGGTGTCCGAGCGCGTGAATGGCAAGCAGCCGTCCTACGAGCTCAAGGACTTCGCGCCGATAGCGCTGGTCACCGCCGACCCGACCGTGCTCGTGGTGCGCGCGGACAGCCCGTACAAGACGGTGAAGGACTTCGTCGAAGCGGCGAAGGCGAAGCCGGGCAAGATCAACTACTCCTCCTCCGGGGTGTACGGCACGCTGCACGTTGCGATGGAGATGTTCGCCAACGCGGCGGGGGTGCAGCTCTTTCACGTGCCCTATGGCGGCGGCGGGCCCGCGATCACCGCGCTACTTGGCGGCCAGGTCGAGGCTTCGGCGCAGGGTCCGGCGGCCGCGATCGGGCAGATCCGCGGCGGCAAGATGCGCGCTCTCGCCGGCTGGGGCACCGAGCGCCTGAAGCTGCTGCCGGACCTGCCGACCTTCAAGGAGCTCGGCTACGACGTCGAGTTCTACATCTGGTCGGGCGTGTTCGCGCCCGCGGCTACGCCCGGCCCCGTAGTCTCGAAACTGCGCGAGGCGGTGAAGGCGGCGGCGACTTCAGAGGACTTCAAGCACGCGATGGAGAAGGTCTCCACCCCGGTAAGCTACCTCGACGCGCCGGAGTTCGCGAAGTACTGGGAGCGCGACGCGCGCCGGCTCGCGATCGCGGTCGAGAAGATCGGCAAGGTCGAGGAAGAGAAGAAGTAACCGGGCTCTAGCGGCGCGACTTGCGGCGCTTTCTCGCCGCGAGCGCGCGCTTCGCCTTGAGAAGCTTTTCCTTCTCGATCAGCACGCGCGGCGTGCGGTACTGCGACAGCGCGCCGGCGCGCCGCTCGAACGGGTCGCGGCGCGACACGAGCCTCAGGTGGCGGCCCGCGACCAGCCTGAAATGGCGGATGTCGTCGAGCGCCGCGGCCACCGGCCAGGCGCCCTTTTCCCCGCTGACCCACACGCTCGGATCCATGCGTCGCAGGTCGTAGGGCACCGAGTACTCGCGCAGCGTCTTGTCGCTGCGCCGGTTGGCGTACTCGTGGAAGTACGACATCGCGAGCTCGCGCAGGTCGCGGTAAACCGGATCGCGCGAGCGCAGGAAAATCCCGTTGGTCTTGGAAATCGCGCCCCAGAAGCCATTGCGCCGGTAGAGCGCCACTACATGGTCGAAGTCGTGCACCGCCCTCATGTCGAGAAGCAGCGGCGCCTCGCCGTGCACCCAGAGCGCGCAGGCCGCGAGCATCGCGCCCTCGATGCAGTGCGCTCGCCGCGTCCGCAGCACCTCGCGCACCGTCAGGCAGGTCTCGCCGGCGAGCTCGAAGTTCTGGCTCAGGCCGTACACGAACCCCTGGATCCTGTGCGGCGAATCGAGGCGCCGCAGCACGGCGAATTCGGCCGAAGTGAGGCCAAGATCCTCGCGGCGGGGGAAGCGCTTTCCGAGCATGGGCGGCGGAAAAATATAACGTCGCGCCCCGCCGGGCAATTGCCTCCGCAAGCCTCTGATTTGTCGGACCCCGGCCGTTCGACCGGTGGGCGCGGGCGGGAGGCGGCCGTATCCTGAGCGCTCTCCATATTGCTTTGAGGCACCCGTCATGACCGAGCTGCTAGAACAATTTTCCTCGGAGCTTGCCGCGCGGACCGCGGCGCTGCAGGGGGCGACTGCGGCGATCCGCCGGGCCCGCGAGCGGCATCTCAGCGCGATCGTCTGGCGGCCGGACGTAGTGGTCGCCTCCGAGCAATCCCTGCCCGAACGGGACGAGTTCGAGCTCGTGATGCCAGGCGGCACGCAAGCCGCGGCCAAGCTCGCCGGCCGCGACCCAGGAACCAATATCGCCGTTCTGCGCCTTTCGCAGCCAGCGTCCCCGCCCGTGCTCGTGCCGGGCGAAACGCAAGCCGGCGCACTCGCGCTTGCATTGGGGGCGGACGGCACCGGCGGGGTGAGCGCGCGCCTTGGCCTGGTCAATCTCGCCGGGCCGCAGTGGCACAGCGTCGCCGGCGGGCTCATCGACCGGCGCATCGTCCTCGACCTGCGGCTGGGCCGCGCCGAGGAGGGCGGCCCGGTATTCAGCGCCGCCGGGGCGTTTCTGGGCATGTCGACGCTTGGCCCGCGGGCGCGGGTGCTCGTCATTCCGGCCGCGACCCTCGAGCGGATCGTCCCGATCCTCCTCAAGGAGGGCCGTGTCGCGCGCGGATGGCTCGGGGTGGCGCTGCATCCGGTCGCCGTGCCCGACGCGCTTCGCGAAACGGCCGGTCAGGCTAGCGGGATGATGGTGATGTCGCTCGCCGAAGGCGGCCCGGCGGCGAAGGCCGGAATCGTCGCCGGCGACATCGTGCTGAGCGTCAACGACGCCGCGGCGTCGGGATTTCGCCGGATCGCCGGCCAATTCGCTGCCGACAGCATCGGCCGCAAGGCGGCGCTGCGCGTGATCCGGGGCGGAAACCTGCTCTCGCTCGACGCCGTGATCGAAGCGCGCCCCCCCACATGAGCGCTGTCCCCCAAGCGGTGCCCGCCCTCGTCATCCGGGTGCTGGTCCATGCCACCGACCCGGTGCGCCGCGAAGTTCTCCGCCAACTGGTCATCGACGCGGGACACCTGCCGGTGGATTCGCCCATGGACGCCGACGCCGTGCTCTCTGACCAGGTCCATGCCGGATTTGCGGCGATGCCCGAGCACAGCGGGCAGGGCCTGTTCACGCCGCGCGAGCTCGAGGTGCTGGGAGCGATCGGCGACGGCCTCACCAACAAGATGATCGCGCGCCGGCTCGAAATCTCTCCGCACACCGTGAAGTTCCACGTCGAATCGTTGCTCAGGAAGCTCGGCGCGCGCACTCGCGCCGAAGCGGTGGCGAAGGCGCGCGAGCACCGGCTCAGCAACACGGTCGAGCTCTAGCCCTGTTACCCGACGCAGACGGCCTCGACGTTGTTGCCGTCCGGATCGAGCAGGAACGCCGCGTAATAGGTCGGGCTGTAGTCGGCGCGCAGCCCGGGCTTGCCGTGGTCGCGGCCGCCTGCCGCGAGGCCGGCGGCGTGAAAGCGGTTGACCGAGCGGCGGTCTGCGGCGCGGAATGCGACGTGGACCGTCGCGCCGGGCGCGCCGCGGTAGAGCCAGAGCGCGGGCTCGCCCGGCGGGCCGAAGCCCGCGCTTGCGGCGTCGTGGGACGCGAGCGCGTGCCCGAGCGGCTCGAGCGCGGCGCGGTAGAAGTCGACCGCCGCGTCGAGATCCTTGACCTTGAGTCCGATGTGGTCGTACATCACGCCTCCTTTGCACGGTGTGCTACCAGCTCGATCGCCTTGTGCCAGCTCGCGCCTTCGTCGCGCGACACCTCGGCGCGCCAGCGGAACGAGTCGGCCCGCAGATCGCTGAAAATCCAGCGCAGCGCCGCGCCGTCGCTGCCCTTGCCCTCCTGGAAGATCTCGTCGCCGCGTTGCCGGCCGACGAGATCAGCGCGGTAGCCGGCGCAGGGGTCGATCCACGTGACGCGCCAGGCGTCGAGCTTCGCGTCGTAGATCCGAAGGGTCATGCCGTACTGGTTGTCGAACGGTCCCCAGCGCTGCGACTTGCCGACGTTGGGCCCGTCGCGCGGTGGGGTGATCCAGACATCCTGGATCGCGCGGCCCTCGAGCGTGCGGTCGAAGCGAATCTGCCAATAGTGGTGCCGGCCGCTGCCGTCGGGGAGGAAGGCCTGCGCCTCGGCTTCCCAGCGGCCGATGAATCGGTCGTAAGGGTTCATGCCCCGAGCTTAGGGGCGCGCCGCGGCCCCCGCTGTCAGAATCTTGCGCATTTGCTGCGTGCGCGTGCCGCGCCGCATCGCCGAGGGCGTGGCGCCGAAGCTCGCGCGGAAGCAGGCGGTGAAATGGCTGTGGCTCGAGAAGCCGAGCGCGATACCGATGGTGGTGAGGTCGCGCCGCGAATCGAGCACCTCGTCGAGCGCCGCCGCCATGCGCGCGCGCAGCTGGTAGCGGTGCAGCGGCACTCCGGCGAGCTCGCGGAAAGTCCGGGCGAGGTGCCAGGGCGAGCTGTGCACGCGCTGCGCCAGCGCGGCAAGGCCCCAGGTCTCGCCGGGGTGCGCCGCCAGCGTGAGGCGGGTCGCCTCGACAATCTCGGCGCAGCGCGACCTGGGCGCTCGCTGCGGCGCGCGCGGCGCGGGCGTGCGCACGGTACCTGCCAGGAGATGCAGCGCGGTCTCGTCGGCTTCGAGCGCGCTCGCGACGCGCCGCTCCAGCCGGTACCAGAGCATGCGGCGTCGCACGATGAGCGAGTCATCGAGCGGCACGCACGGTACGCACGCAAGCTGCGCGCCCTGCATCTCGCCGAGCACTTCCGGCGAGGGCTCCAGCACGAGACATTGGTCGCCGCCCTCGACCGGGTGGCTGACGCGGTAGGGCTGGTCCGCCGCGAAGAAGAGCGCGGTGCAGGCATCCGCAACCACGCGGCTACGCGCAGCGCTGTGCTTGACGAAGACGCCGCGCAAGGGGAACACCAGCAAGTCGGCTCGCGCGTGTTCCTCCGGCCCGCAGGCGCCGTCGTGCGGACAGCAGCGCACGAAGTGCACCTGGATGCTTGGGCTTCGATGAACGGTCTCGCGGGTGATCACGCGCCTATTGTCGCAGGCCGGCGCATGCATTCCGGCACCGCATGGCTTGCCCTAGAAAAGCTTGCTTGACTCGAGTGCCATGAATTCGCGCAGCACGGCGAGCCACTTCGCAAAACCCTCGACGAAACTCCTGTTCCCGTCGACCACGGGCGCGACGCGGACCGTCGCTGTGTCGTTGCGCACCGGAAAGGGGGCTGGATCGCAAAGCGCGTATGTGTATGTATAGGAGCGCTGCGCGTCGGAGTGGGCGAGCAGAACCTGGCGGATGACTCCGCCTTCGGTGCTGACGCGCCGCACGGCGCCAACCTGATCGCCGGCCTTGCCATCCTCGATGAGGGTGTCGCTGCGAACGCCCGCCCACGCATAGTGATCGAAGGGACGAATGACGGCCCAGACCCGGCGACCGATGCCGCGGCTATCGGGTTCTTGCGGCCAGGTGATCACTGCACTTTCGGTGCCGTCCGGCTGAACGCGTGACGCGATCTCGAAACGGCGGGAACCCCCGGGCGCTTCGGTGTCACAGCTTTTTTGAACCGCAAACCACAGGAGCAAGCATGAAGCCACGCATCGATGTCACGCGGGTGTCGCCGAAAGTCCTGCAAGCCATGTACGGGCTGCAGAACACCGTCAACAGCTCGGGTCTCGAGCGCAACCTGCTCGAGCTGGTCAAGATGCGCGCGTCGCAGATCAACGGCTGCGCGTACTGCCTCGACATGCACAGCAAGGACGCGCGCGCCGCCGGCGAGACCGAGCAGCGCCTGTACCTGCTCGATGCCTGGCGCGAGACCTCGCTCTATAGCGAGCGCGAGCGCGCGGCGCTCGAGTGGACCGAGGCGCTGACGCTCATCGGCGAAGGCCACGTGCCCGACGCGGTCTATGCATCGGCGCGCGAGCACTTCAGCGAGGAAGAGCTGGTGAACCTCGCGCTCGCGGTCGTTACGATCAACGGCTGGAACCGCTTCAGCATCGCGTTCCGGGCCGAGGCCGGCAAGTACCGGCCGGGAATGCACGATCGCAGCAAGGCCGCTTGAGGCAGCAGTTCAGGCCGCGCGCAGGGCGTCGACGATGCTCAGGCGTGCGGCGCGCAGGGCCGGCAGAACGCCGCCGGCGAAGCCCATCGCCGCGGCGAAAGCGAGCGACTGCAGCACAATCTTCGGGGTCAGCTTGAACGAGAACGCGAGCTCGCCGAAGGACTGCCAGTTCATGGTCGAGATGTGCACGAGCTGCATGAGCGAGGCGACCCCGAGCCCCAGGGCCCAGCCGAGCGCCGCAAGCGCGAGCGCCTCGGCGAGGAAGGCCGTGAGGATGGCGCGGCGGCGGAAGCCAAGCGCGCGCAGCGCGCCGATCTCGGCGGTGCGGCCGGCGACCGCCGCGTACATCGTGATCATGGCGCCGATCATGGCGCCGATCGAGAAGATCACCGAGAGCGTGAGCCCCAGGATGCTGATGAAGCCCGACAGCGCCGCCGACTGCTCCTCGTAGAACTGGCGCTCGCGCTTCACGTCCACGGTGAGCCGCGGGTCGGAGTCGAGCCGCCGCTTGAGCGCGTCGAAGGCGCCGGGATCGGCGAGCCGCGCGATCACCGTGGAGTAAGCCTGGCGGCGGAACGATTGCATCATCTGGTCGACGTCGCCCCAGATCTCCGAGTCGAACGCCGAGCCGCCGGCGTCGAACACGCCCACCACCAGCCAGTCGCGCGCGCCGAAGCGCAAGCGTTCGCCGACGCCGGTGCCGGCGAAGCGCTGCGCAATGCTTCGGCCCACTACGATCTCGGTGCTCGCCGGGCGGAACATGCGGCCCGCCGCGAGGCGCACCTGGGGCCGCAGCGCGATGCCCTGCGGCGACAATCCGCGCACGGTGACGTTGCTTACCGTGCCGGAGTCGCGCTTGTGCTGCGCGATCAGCACCACGGTCTCCTTGGAGGCCGCGACGACCTCGGGCTGCGCCTCGACCAGCGCCGCCTGGGGGCGCTCGACGCCGCTTTGCACCTCGCTCCCCGCGGAGCGGCGCGTGACCATGACGTTGTCGGGCTGCCCGGTCGACACCATCGCCTGGCGCAGGCCGGCGTCGAGCATCAGCACCGCGGCGAACACGAACACCACGAGCGCCATGCCGCCCGCGGTGAGCGCCGTGGTGAGCTTCCGGGTCCACAGGTTCCGCACGCTATAGGCGAGCGGGATCGCCTTCACCCTATTGCCCTTAACCCATCGACGATACGGACCCGTGCGGCCCGCTGGCCAGGCAGCAGCGCGGCGGCGATGCCGACCGCGAGCGCGGCGCCCAGCTGCATGGCAGTGGTTGCCAGGCTCACCTCGAAAACCGGAAAGAGCGTGCCGGTCTGGGTGCTGAACCAGGCCGCGACCGGGAAGGTGCAGCCGACGCCGACGAGGCCGCCGACCGCCGCGATCGCGAGCGACTCGCCGAGCACCAGGGCGGCGACATAGCCGGGGGCGAAGCCGAGCGCCTTCAGCGTCGCGTACTCGGAAAGGCGCTCGCGCGCGGTCATCGCCATCGTGTTCGCCATCACCGCGAGGATGATGAACACGACCACGAAAGAGACCACGCGGATGCCCACCACGATCGCCTCGGTCATGGCGACGAAGCCGAGCTGGAACGCCTTCTCGGTCTCGGTCAGGGTCTCGGCGGCCGAGTTCCTGAACTGCGCGTCGAGCGCCTGCGAGATCTCCGCCGAACGCGCCGGGTCGGCGATCTGCACCACGAACACCCCGACCTGGTCGGCGCGCCGCGGCACCCTGCGCTTCATCGTCTCGTTGAGATAGTCCCAGTGGAAGAACATCTGCGAAGTGTCGGTGCGCGCCTCGGCGCCCTCGTAGATCGCGCGCACCGTGAAGCTCCAGTCGCCGGGGAAGATCGTGCCGCGCAGCGGCAGCGTGTCGCCGACCCTGAAGCCGTAGGTCTCGGCGAGCTTGCGGCCGACCACCGCGCCGCGCCGGTCGCGCAGGAACGCGCGCTTCTCTTCCTCGGCGAAGCGGTATTCCGGGTACATCTCGAAGTACTGCGCGGCATCCACCGCGAACTGCGGAAAGAACTTCTTCGGGTCCTGGTAGATGCCGCCGAACCAGTTCGCGGTGCCGACCCGCTTCACCCCCGGCACCGCGCGGATCTTGTCGCGGTAGTGCAGCGGCATCGGGAAGACGAGCGAGATGGCGTTGCGCGTCACGAGGCGGTCGGGCGCCGCGTTGTTCGCCCCGGCATACCAGGCGCCGACCACGGTCTGCAGGAGGCCGAAGGACAGCACCGCGATCACCAGGCCGAGCACCGTCAGGCCGGTGCGCAGCTTGTGGCGCAGCGCGTTGCGCGCAATCAGCTTTAAGAACTGCATTTCAGCGAACCGAGCGCTCGAGCAGATCGGCGCCCTCCGAGAGCTCGCCCTTGTCGAGATACTTGATGGCGTGCGCATGCTCGGCCGCCCGCCGGTCGTGCGTCACCATGACGATCGTCTTGCCGAACTGCACGTTGAGCTGCTCGAGGAGCGACAGCACTTCGGCCGCCGACTGGCGGTCGAGGTCGCCGGTCGGCTCGTCGGCGACGATCAGCTTCGGATCGGTGACGAGGGCGCGCGCGATTGCCACGCGCTGCTGCTGGCCGCCGGAGAGCTCCGAGGGGTAGTGTTCCGCGCGGTCGGCGAGCCCGACCAGGCGCAGCGCCGCGGCGACGTGCTCGCGCCGCTCGCGCCGGGAGAGCGGGGTGAGTGTGAGCGGCAGCTCCACGTTCTCGAACGCGGTCAGCACCGGCATCAGGTTGTAGAACTGGAACACGAAGCCGACCGAGGTGGCGCGCCAGTCGGCTAGGTCGGACTCGGGCAGCACGGTGATGTCGACGCCATCGACGAGGATCGCGCCAGCATCGGGCTTGTCGATGCCGGCGAGCAGGTTGAGCAGCGTCGACTTGCCCGAGCCCGAAGGTCCCATCAGGCCGAGGAAGTCGCCGCGCTGCACGTCGAACGAGAGACCGTGCAGCACCGCCACGACCTGTCCGCCGCGCCGGTACGACTTGGAAACGCCGCGCACCTCGATGAGCGTGGAGCTCACGCGGCGGCTCACTTTACCCGCGCGCCGTCGGCGAGCCGCTCGGGAGGCTTGACGATCACGCGCTCGCCCGGAGTGAGCCCGTCGGCCTGCACCAGGTCGCCGAGCGCGCGGCCACCGTCGAGCTTGACGCGCTGCGCGCGCCCGTCCTTCACGACAAAGACGTACTTCGCGCCGTCGCGCTCGAGGAGCGCCGACTTGGGCACGGCGGGAACGGGCTTGCGCTCCGTCGCGGCGAGCTCGCGCTCGAGGAACGCGACCTTGGCCGCCATGTCGGGCACCACGCGCGGATCGCGCTCGATGAATCGGATCTTCACCAGCACGGTGGCCTTCGCGCGGTCCACCGTCGGCACGACGCGCTGCACCACCCCGGCGACGCGCTGCTCGGGCAGGGCGTCGAGCTGGATCTCGCAGGGCTGGCCGAGCTTCACCCTGCCGAGCGAGGACTCGGCGACGTCGGCCTCGACCTCCAGGGTTTCCATGTCGGCGATCGTCACCACCGCGCCCTTGGTGTCGGCGGCACTGGAGAACGGCGTGATGTTGTCGCCGACGTTGGCGCTCTTCGTGAGCACCACGCCGTCGAAGGGCGCGCGGATCAGCGTCTGGTCGAGCGCCACCTCGGCGGCCTTGAGGTTCGCCTGCGCCGCGGCGAGCGCGGCCTCGCCCGAGCGCACGCCGGCGCGCGCCTTGTCGTCGCGCGCGACCGCAGAGTCGAGCGTCGAGCCGCTGATGTACTTCTTTTCCGCGAGGTCGCGCGAGCGTGCCAGGTTGGCCTGCGCTTCGCGCGCCTCGGCGTGCGCCTGCTCCAGGTTGGCGGCGGCGACGCCGACGTTCGCCTTCGCCTGGTCGCGGCTCGCGGCCACGTCGCGGTTCTCGATGCGCGCGATCACCTCGTCGCGCTTGACGCGACTACCTTCCATCACGCCGAGCCATTCCAGCCGTCCGGTCGCCTTGGAGGCGACGGCCGCCTTGCGCTGGGCAACGACGTAGCCGGTCGCGTTCAGAAGCGTCACCGCCTGCGACGGATAGGCCGCGCTCACCGCTGCGGTCTCGACCGTGGGCGGGCCACCGACGAACCTTCCGTACGCCACGAACCCGACCGCGGCGAGCACCGCAGCGCCGGCGAGCCACGGCCACCAGCGCCTGCGCCGACGCCTCGCGGGGGTGGCGGCGCGATCGATCGCGAGCTTGGAGATATCCGGGTTATCCATTACAAGTGCAACATTACGCGGATTCTCGAAGGTTAGAATCGAACTCCCGCCAGTCATCACCGCGAAGGCCATGCGTTTCAAACATCTCGCAGCGCTGTCGCTCGTCCTGTCGGTCGCGGCCTGCGGGCAGGGCGGGCACGACAAGGGCGGCAAGGGCCACGGCGGTCCAGGCGGCGGCATGCCGCCGTCCGAAGTGAACGTCACCACGGTGCAGCCGCAGACCCTGCCGGTCACGCTGGAGTACACGGCGCAGACGGCGGGCTCGCGCGAAGTCGAGGTGCGTGCGCGGGTCACCGGCATTCTGATGAAGCGCAACTTCACGGAAGGCGGGCCGGTGAAGCAGGGCCAGTCGCTCTTTACGATCGACGCGGCCCCGTTCGAGGCGGCGTTCGCGCGCGCCCAGGCCGACGTCGCCGCCGCCGAGGCGAGGCTCGAGCAGGCGCAGCGCAACGCCGCGCGGCTGAAGCCGCTCTACGCCGAGAAGGCGGTGAGCCAGAAGGAGTACGACGATGCGGTCTCGGCCGAGTCGATCGGCGCCGCCGACCTCAAGTCGGCCCGGGCGCGGCTCACCGAGGCGAAGCTGAACCTCGAGTACACCAAGGTCGAGGCGCCGGTCTCCGGAGTCGCGGGCCGCGCGCTGGTCTCCGATGGCACGCTCGTCTCGGGGCCCAACGTGCTGCTCACCAGCGTGACCCAGGTGGATCCGATCTGGGTGAACTTCGGCATTCCCGACAACGAGCAGTCGCGGCTGCAGAAGGAGGCCGACGCCGGCCGCCTCAAGCTGCCGAAGAATTTCGAAGTCGAGCTGCGCCTCGCCGACGGCAGCGTCTATCCGAGGAAGGGCCGGCTCTCGTTCTCCGATGTGCGCACCTCGCCCGCGACCGGCACGCGCGAGGCGCGCGCCGAGCTGCCCAATCCGGACGGCGCGCTGCGCCCGGGTCAGTTCGTGCGCGTGATCCTGCACGGGGCGACGCGGCCCAACGCGGTCACCGTGCCGCAGCGCGCGGTGCTCGAGGGGCCGCAGGGCAAGTTCGTCTACGTGGTCGACGACAAGAGCACCGCGCAGCCGCGCCCGGTGCAGGCGGGCGAGTGGTCGGGCGACAGCTGGATCATCACGGAGGGCGTGAAGCCGGGCGAGCGCGTGATCGTCGACGGCCTGCTCAAGCTCGGGCCGGGTGCGCCGGTCAAGATCGCCGAGCAGCCGTCCGAAAAACCTTCTGAGAAATCTGTCGTAGGGAAGAAGTAGTGTTCTCCCGCTTCTTCATCGATCGGCCGATCTTTGCCGCGGTGCTCTCGGCGTTTGTCGTCCTCGCCGGGCTCGCCGCGATGCGCGTGCTGCCGGTCGCCCAGTATCCGGAGATCGCGCCGCCGGTGGTCACCGTGCAGGCGGTCTACCCGGGAGCCTCCGCCCAGGTGCTCGAGCAGACCGTGGCCGCGCCGCTCGAGAACCAGATCAACGGCGTCGAGCACATGATCTACATGAACTCGACCTCGACCTCGCAGGGCGTGGTGCAGATCCAGGTCACCTTCGACATCGGCACCGACCCGGACAAGGCGGCGCTCAACGTCAACAACCGCGTCAAGCAGGCCGAGCCGCGCCTGCCGCTCGAGGTGCGGCGGCAGGGCGTGACGGTGGAGAAGGGCTCCTCGGCCTTCCTGCAGGTGCTCGCGTTCTACTCGCCCGATGGCCGCCACAGCGACGTGTTCATCTCGAACTACGTCACGCTGAACGTGCTCGACCTCCTGAAGCGCGTTCCCGGCACCACCAACGTCCAGATCTTCGGCGCCAAGGACTACGCGATGCGCATCTGGGTGCAGCCCGACAAGATGACGCAGCACAAGCTCACGCCCTCGGACCTGATCAAGGTCATCAACGAGCAGAACGCCCAGTTCGCGGCGGGCAAGGTGGGACAGTCGCCCGCGCCTCCCGGGCAGGAGCTGGTGTACACGGTCACCACGCGCGGGCGCCTGTCCGACCCGAAGGAGTTCGAGGACATCCTGGTTCGCACCAACCCCGACGGCTCCTCGCTCAGGCTGAAGGACGTGGCGCGCGTCGAGCTTGCGTCCAAGGACTACGACTTCATCGGCCGCATCAACGGCAGGGAAGCCACGCTGGTGGGCATCTTCCTGCAGCCCGGCGCCAACGCCTTGGGCGTCGCCGGCGAGGTGAAGCGCACGGTGGCCGACATCGCCAAGCGCTTTCCGCAGGGCCTCGCCTACTCCGTGCCCTACGACACCACGCGCTTCGTCGAGGTCTCGATCAAGGAGGTGGTCGAGACGCTGCTCATCGCCATGGCTCTCGTGTTCCTGGTGGTGTATCTCTTCCTGCAGAGCTGGCGCGCCACGCTGATTCCTTTTGCCGCGGTACCGGTGTCGCTCATCGGCACCTTCGCCGGCTTGCTGCTGCTCGGCTACACCATCAACACCCTGACGCTCTTCGGCATGGTGCTCGCCATCGGCATCGTGGTGGACGACGCCATCGTCGTGCTCGAGAACGTCGAGCGCATCATGCACGAGGAAGGCCTCGCGCCGCGCGAAGCCGCGATCAAGGCGATGAAAGAGGTGACCAGCCCCATCGTCGCCATCGTGCTCGTGTTGTGCGCGGTGTTCGTGCCGATCGCCTTCCTCGGCGGCCTCACCGGGGAGCTCTACCGCCAGTTCGCGGTCACGATCTCGATGGCGGTGGTGATCTCGGGAATCGTGGCGCTGACGCTGACGCCGTCGCTGTGCGTCATCGTCCTGAAGCCGGAAAAGCGGGCGCAGCGCGGATTCTTCGCCTGGTTCAACCGCGGCTTCGGCCGCGCCACCGACCACTACGAGTCGGGCGTGGCGTGGATCATCCGGCGTGGCGGCATCGGGCTCGCGCTCTTCGCCTGCATGGTCGCGGCCGCTGCCTGGCTGTGGCACATCACGCCGGGGAGCCTGGTGCCCGACGAGGACCAGGGCTTCTACATCGCGGCGGTGATCCTGCCCGACGGGGCGACGCTGGAGCGCACCGACAAGGTGGTCGCCGAGGTGAACAAGGCGATCGCGTCGAACCCGAACAACCTCGACGTCGTCGCCTTCACCGGCTTCGACTTCCTCGGCGGCGGCTTCCGCAACAACGCCGCGACCATCTTCGTCACGCAGAAGCCCTGGAGCGAGCGCAAGGTCGCCACACCCCAGCTGGTGGGCGACTTCTTCATGAAGACCGGCCACATCAAGGAAGGGCTCGCGCTCGCCTTCGGTCCGCCGCCGATCTTCGGCCTGGGGACCGCCGGCGGCTTCGAGTTCTATATCCAGAACCGCGGCACCGGAGGCTCGGGCGAGATGGCGAAGGCGCTCGGCCAGTTCATCGGCGCGGCGCACAAGGAGCCGCAGCTCGGCATGGTGCAGACCCTTTGGCGCGCCACGGTGCCGCAGCTCTCGGTCGACGTCGACCGCGACAAGGCGAAGGCGCTCGGCGTGCCGCTCGAGGATCTCTACGGCGCGCTCGCGGCCACGCTGGGCAGCTACTACGTGAACGACTTCAACAAGTTCGGCCGCACCTGGCAGGTGCTGATGTCGGCCGCGCCGCAATACCGCGACCGTCCCGAGGACATCGGAAAGGTTTGGGTACGCTCCGAGAAGGGCGAGATGATTCCGCTCGATTCGCTCGCCCGGGTGCGCTACAGCTCCGGACCCGATTCGCTCGACCGCTTCAACAACCTGCCGGCGGTGAAGATCTTCGGCCAGGCCGCGCCGGGGGTGTCCTCGGGGCAGGCGATCCAGGCGGTCGAAAATATCGCGAACAAGGTGCTGCCGCAGGACTTCAGCTACGACTGGGGCGGTGTCTCCTACCAGGAGAAGCGCTCGGCCGGGACCTCGAGCCTGGCGCTCGGCCTGGCGGTCGTCATGGTGTTCCTGATCCTGGCGGCGCAATACGAGAAGTGGTCGCTGCCGCTGTCGGTGCTTCTGGCGATGCCGTTCGGCACGTTCGGCGCGCTCGCCGCGGTCTGGCTGAGAGGTCTGACCAATGACGTGTACTTCCAGATCGGGCTGGTCACGCTGCTCGGCCTGGCGGCGAAAAACGCCATCCTGATCGTCGAGTACGCGGTGATGAAGCACGAGCAGGGACTGTCGGCTTCGGCCGCCGCGGTGGAGGCGGCGAGGCTGCGCTTCCGGCCGATCCTCATGACCTCGCTCGCCTTCATCCTCGGCGTGATGCCGCTCGCCTTCTCGACCGGCGCCGGCGCCGGCGCGCGCGAGTCGGCGGGCACCGGCGTGATGGGCGGGATGCTGGCGGCGACCTTCCTGGCCATCTTTTTCGTGCCGATGTTCTTCAAGCTGATGACCGACCGGCACCTGACCGAGAAGCGCTCGAGCGCCGACATCAAGCACGAGGCCGAGCAGGCCCGCGTGGTCACGCACAAGAGCATCCCGATACCGCACCACGCGCCGCATAGCCATGAGTAGGTTCGCCGTCGTCGCCTGCCTCGCGGTGGCCGGTTGCATTCAGCCGGTGAAATACGAGCGGCCGGCGGTCGAGCTGCCCGAAGCATGGAAGGAGACCGCGCCGCGCTTCGCCGAGGACGGGCGCTGGTGGCGGATCTACGACGACGCGCTGCTCGACGCGGTGGTGGACGAGGCGCTCTCGCACAACGGCGATCTCCTCGTAGCGGCCGCGCGCGTCGACGAAGCGCGCGGGCTCCTCGGCGAGGCGAACTCCTTCTTCTGGCCGAGCGTCAGCGCCCAGGCCTCGAGCAGCCGGCAGCAAATCTCCACGCGGACGGCTACCGCGTTTCCCGGCATCCCGACCGAGTACGGCAACAACCGCGCGACGCTGAACGTCTCCTACGAGCTCGATCTTTTCGGGCGCCTGCGCGCGAACTCCGCCGCAGCGCGCGCCGAGCTCGAGTCGAGCGAAGCCTCGCGCGAGGCGGTGCGCCTCGCGCTCGCCGCGCAGGTGGCGAAGTCGTACTTCGCCTTGCGCTCTTTCGACGAACAGGTGAGCCTCACCCGGCGCAACGTGGCGCTGCGCGAGGAAGCGCTCGGCCTGCAAAGGAAGCGCTTCCAGGGCGGAGTGATCTCGGAGTACGAGCTGCGCCAACTCGAGGCGGAAGCGGCCTCGGTGCGCGCACAGCTTCCGCCGCTCGAGCGCGAGCGCGAGCGCGAGGAGGTCGCGCTGTCGGTGCTGCTGGGGCGCAGCCCGAAACAGGTGTTCGAGGGCACGGTGAGTGTGAGGCAGGCCGCAGACGAGATGCCGGGCCCGGCCGCCGTCCCTTCCGGCCTGCCCTCCGAGCTGCTGCTGCGCAGGCCCGACCTCGTCGACGCCGAGCGCCAGCTCGCCGCCGCCAATGCCCGCGTGGCGGTGGCGCGCTCCGAGATGTTTCCCTCGATCAGCCTGACCGCGTTCTACGGCAGCGAGAGCGCGGCGCTCGCCAACCTCTTCGCGGGTGGCGCGGCCGCCACCTGGCAGGTCGCCGCGGGACTGACGCAGCCGATCTTCCAGGGCGGGCGCCTCCAGGCGCGCACCGACGCCGCCCAGGCGCGCGAGCGCGCTGCGCTGGCCCAGTACCAGCAGGCAATCCGCAGCGCCTTTGGCGAGGTACGCGCCGCCCTGATCGTTCAGGCGCGCGCGAAGGAGAGCTACGACGCCGAGTCGGCGCGCGAAGCCGCGCTCACGCAGACGCTGCGCCTCGCGCGCCTGCGCTACCAGAACGGCGTCGCGAGCCAGCTCGACGTGCTCGATGCCGAGCGCGGCCTGCTCTCGGCTCAGACCGCTCGGATCGAGGCGCTGCGCGCCCACCGCGCCGCGGTGGCCGACCTGTTCAGAGCTTTGGGTGGTTGATTAGTTGAAGACGTAGGCGTCCATGGCGAGCACGCCGCTGTCGATGGCGTCGTAGACGCGTTCGGGCCTGGCGTGTTCGGGCGCCGCGCCGAGCGCGAAGAACAACGGCAGGAAATGCTCGTCGGTGGGGTGGGCGCGGACGCCGTGGGCCGAACGCGAGCGGTACTCGACGAGGTCTTCAGTATCCTGGTGGTTGAGCTTGTCGAAGACCCAGGCCTGGAATTCGCGCGCATAGGGCGCCGGGGCGCCCTGGCCGCGCGCCCAGTCGCGCAGGTTGTGCGTCATGTGACCCGATCCGATGATCAGCACGCCTTCCTGGGCGAGCGGGCGCACTGCTTTTCCGAGCTGGACGTGATGGCGCGGTCCGAGCGCCGGCTGCACCGAGATCTGCACCACCGGGATGTCCGCCTCAGGATACATATAGAGGAGCGGCGCCCACGCGCCGTGATCGAGCCCGCGCGTGCCGTCGATCGAGGCGCCGAAGCCGGCCTCGCGCAGCAGCGCCTGGGCGCGCTGCGCGAGCTCCGGGGCGCCCGGCGCCGGGTAGCGCAGGCGGTAAAGCGGCTCGGGGAAGTTGTAGAAATCGTGGATCGTCTGCGGCTTCGCTGCCCCCGTGAGCATCGGAGCATCGGTCTCCCAGTGCGCCGACGCGATGAGGATCGCGCGCGGCCGCGCGAGACGGGCGCCGAGCGCCTTCCACACCTCGCCGGCCGGCCCCGGCTGCAGCGCGTGCATCGGCGAGCCGTGGGAGACGAAGACGCTCGGCGTCGCGCTCATGCCGCCTTCTTCAGCAGGCCCTCGACCTGCATCGCTTCCTGGACCTTGGGCCGCGCGCCGACGCGCTTGTGGAACGCGGCGAGGTTCGGCCATCTCGCGAGGTCGAGGCCGGTGGGCTTGGTCCAGTTGAGCAGCACGAACAGGTAAGCGTCGGCGACCGTGAACGCCTTGCCCATCAGGTACTCCTTGCCGGCGAGCTCGCGGTCGAGCCAGTCGAAGCGGCCGGCGAGGTTTTCCTTGGCGATCGCCTTGTAGTCCTCCGGCGTGTTGGGCTTGAAGAGCGGCGAGAACTGCTTGTGGACTTCCGAGGTGAGGAAGTTGAGCCACTCCTGCAGCCGGTAGCGCTCGAGGGTGCCGGCTTTCGGCGCGAGGCCGGCCTCGGGCTTGCGGTCGGCGAGGTACTGCACGATCGCCGGGCCCTCGGTCAGCACCTGGCCGTCATCGAGCTCGAGGGCGGGCACGTAGCCGCGCGGGTTGACCTTGCGGTAGTCCCCGCCGCCCTCGATCGTCTTGTCCTTGTTGTTGACCTTCTTCAGCTCGACGGGAATGCCCAGCTCGCGCGACACGATGTGCGGGGAAAGCGAGCAGGCGCCTGGTGCGTAGTAAAGCTTCATTGGATTCTCTCCTTTACAAGTTCAAGACACGGCCTGGCTGGCAAGCCGCAAGTTGAGTGCCGGGATGCGATTTGCAAGGGCATAGCGGCCGTCGCCGAGAAGCGCCTGCACCAGCGACGCGGTGATCAGGAACGCGGGGTACTCCCAGCCTCCGTTCTGCGCGTTGAAGACCCATCCGTTGCCGGCATGGACCCAGGTTGCGCCGGCCAGGATCGGAACGAGCGCGAGCGCGACCCAGCGCGTGCCGACGCCGGCAACGAGGAGTCCACCCCCGACGAGCTCCGCCCAGAAGGTGGCATAGGCGAGACCCGCTGGCAGACCCAGGGACTGGAAGAACTGCGCCGTGCCGGGCAGCGTGAAGGTGAGGTACTTGAGGACCAGGGAGTGCGCGATGAACATGACGCCGAGCGACACGCGCAGCAGCGCGGCGGCATAGGGGGCGGTACGGGAGTCGATCATGTCTCTGTTCCTTTCGTAAGTGGGGATTCGCATCGACCCGTGGAGTATGAAAGTCTCATCCAACGGGATAAAGTCGATTTTCCGGGATTGATTATTCCGAGAATCGTTGTAATCTCGCGGCCGTGGACCGTTTTCAGGCCCTCCGGGTGTTCTCTCAAGTCGTCGAAGCCGGCAGCTTTTCAGGCGCCGCCGAGAGGCTCGGGCTCTCCACCACGGCGGCATCGCGGCACATCGCGGAGCTGGAGGCGCATCTCCAGACGCGCCTGCTGAACCGCACCACCCGCCGCGTAAGCCTCACCGAAAGCGGCCGGGCGTTCTATGAGCGCGCGGTGCAGGTCCTCGCCGACCTCGACGAGGCCGAGCAGGAGGCAAGCCGCGCCGCGGTCGTGCCCCGCGGCACGATCAAGCTCACGACTTCGATGAACTTCGGCGTGCGCCATGTGGCACCCGCGGTCGCGGCATTTCTCGCCGCGCACCCCGGAGTACGGTTCGACGTGTCGCTTTCGGATCGCATCGTGGATCTCGTCGAGGAAGGGTTCGACCTTGCGGTGCGCATCGGCGCGCCGGGCTCGGACAAGGTCGTCGCGCGCAAGCTCGGCGAAACGCGGCTGGTGCCGTGCGCGTCGCCGGCCTATTTGAAAACGCATGGGGTCCCGCGCGTGCCCGAAGATCTCGCGCGGCACAACTGCCTCACCTACGAGTACGTGGCACCCCGCAGCGTCTGGTCGTTCCGCGACGCCGGCGGCGTCGAGCGCAGCGTGCGCGTGGGCGGCAGCCTCCACGCGAACAACGGCGACCTGCTTGCCGAGGTCGCCGCCCAGGGCGTGGGCATCGTGTTCGAGGCCGCGTTTATCGTCGGCCCCGAAGTGCGCGCCGGTCGGCTGGTGCCGCTCCTGCAGGAATTCGTTTCCGCTCCGATGCCGATCTACGCGGTGTACCCGAGCCGCAAGCACCTTTCGGCGAAGGTGCGCCTCTTCGTCGACTTCCTGCTGGAACGCTTCGCCCGCTCGCAGGACTGGAGCGCAGCCTGAGGATCCTGCTCGCAAGCTTGCTGCTGCAGGTCTCGCTGTGCCAGGCCGCGGCGCCCGAGTGGCTGATCGCCACCGACCAGCCCGCCGTGGTCGCCGGCAATACCTTCGAGATCATCGTGGCGGGCACGGGCGGGGAGCCGCTCCCCGACGAGATCGAGGTGCGGCTGCGCACCGAGATCGAGCAGCGCGTCCTCGTGCTGCGCGCGCTGCGCCCGGCGGAGAATGGACGGCGCAGCTATGCCGGCGAGCTGCCGGCCAGCATGTCGGGCAACGTGCAGGTCGACCTCGTGGGGCGCGATTCGAGCGTGCTGCAGCTCGCGGTGGCGCGGCCCGGACAGGGGCCGCCGGGCACCGGGCGGCACGCCCCCGGCGAGTACGAGCCGCCGCTCTCCGAGAACGATCCGATGTACTTCATCGTCGGCGAGCACGACGGCTGGACCGCGCGCTTCCAGCTCTCGTTCAAGTACCGCCTGTTCGATCTGGGAACCGGCTTCGGCCGCGAGCAGCCCTGGCTCACCGGCTTCTACTTCGGGTACACGCAGAACTCGATCTGGGATCTCTCGTCCCAGTCCAAACCCTTCCGCGACACGAGCTATCGGCCGCAGCTCTTCTGGAAATGGGACCGCTCCGACGAAAAGACCTTCATCGACAGCGTGCGCTTCGGCCTCGAGCACGAGTCGAACGGCGGCGACGCCGCGAACTCGCGCTCGATCAATACCGTGTTCATCCGGCCCGAGTGGCATCACGGCTTTGCCAACCGCCACGAGATCCAGTTCATGCCCAAGTTCTACAGCTACCTCGACAGGGAGGAAAACCCCGACATCGCGCAGTTCCGCGGCTATGCCGACTGGCAGCTGCGCTACGACGCCGCCGGCGAATGGGTCGCGACGCTGCTCGGCCGCTACGGCACCTCGGGCAAGGGCAGCCTCCAGGTGGACCTGTCGAAGCGCTTGCGCGACCTGCGTTTCGGCCCGGTCGGAGGCTACTTCCACGTGCAGTATTTCACCGGCTACGGCGAATCGATCCTCGACTACAACGTGCGGCGGCCTTCGCAGTTGCGAATCGGCTTCGCGATCGTGCCGTGAATTCCTAGGTGTCTTCGGTGCGCGGCGGGCGCCAGGTATAGGGCACCGGGCCCGGTGCGCGCAGCACGCGCAGCATGCGCAGCGCGCCTTCCTTGCGTCCTTCGCCGCTGCGGTAGTAGCCGGGAACGAGCACCGTCTCGTAGAAGCTCATCGCCCGGTAGAAGCGCCGCGCGGCGTCGTTGTTCGAGCGCAGCTCGAGGTGAATGCTGGCCATGCCCGCGACGCGCGCGGACTCCACCAGCCACTCGAGCAGCCGCTGGCCGATGCCGAGCCGGCGGTGCGAAGGACGCACCGCGAGGAGCACGAGGTGCGCGCGCTCGTCGCCGAACTCCATGATGGCGAAGCCGGTGATGGCGCCGCGCGCGCCGGCCGCCGTAGAGGTTGAGGCCGCCTTGCCGCTTTCGCACGCCACCACGCAGAGGGTCTCGCGGTCGCGGATCGCGCGCATCACGCGCGCCGCGTCGTATTTCCACCCCAGGCCCGCCTCGATGAAGTCGCGCGACATCATCGCGATGGCCTGGGCATCGCGCGGCTCGGCGAGGCGGATGGTGATGGCTCGCGGCGTCACGATTCAAATTGTGCCACGTTCATCCGGAGAGGGCGAATGTCCTCTATGCCCTGAAAAGACTATTGGTATGCTCGCCCGAGGCCCAGAAACGGGGGGGCAAGCATGAACACCGCTGTCGGGCTCGAGCAGTTCGCGCCGGCGGAGATTGCCACTGCGCGCCAGCGGGAGCGCAGCGCACTCTACGAGCACGACGCGATCGGGCGGTTGATGGAGCCGGTGATCGGCGCCTTCACGCCGGAGTGGACCGTGGAGGAAACGGTCGAGGCGCTGCGCGAAAGCGTGAAGCGCAATCTCGTCACCTACGTGTGGGTGGTCGACGGCGAGGGCAGGCTCGCCGGCATCGTCACCATGCGCGACCTGCTCTTCGGAGCGAAGCGCGCCACGCTGGCGCAGGTGATGGCGAGGGACCCGTTCGTGCTGCAGGCGGCGATGCCGCTGCGGGAAGCGATGAAGCAGGTGCTCGACCGGCACTATCCCGTATACCCGGTGGTGGACGCCGCCGGGCGCCTCACCGGACTGGTGCGCGGCCAGGCGATGTTCGAGGCCCAGGCGATCGAGATCTCGCTGCAGGCCGGCAGCATGATGGGCGTGGAAAAAGAGGAGCGCATCGCGACGCCGTGGCACTACAGCCTGAAGCTGCGCCACCCGTGGCTGCAGCTCAACCTGGTCACCGCGTTTCTTGCGGCCGCGGTCGTGGGCCTGTTCCAGGACACGCTCGATCGCCTCGTGATCCTTGCGCTCTTCTTGCCCGTGCTTGCGGGCCAGTCGGGCAACACCGGCTGCCAGGCGCTGGCGGTGACCCTGCGCGGCATGACCCTCGGCGAGCTCAAGCCGGGCGCCGAGCGCCGGATGGTCTCGAAGGAAGCCTGGCTCGGCTGCCTCAATGGCGTCGGCGTGGGCACCGCCGCCGGCATCGGCATGTTCATCACCGCGGCGGGCCAGCATCAGGCGCGACCGTTCATGCTCGGCTTCGTGGTATTCCTCGCGATGATCGGCGCCTGCATCGCGAGCGGCGTTTCAGGCGCGCTGGTGCCGCTCACGCTCAAGCGCCTGGGCTTCGACCCGGCGACCGCCTCGAGCATCTTCCTCACCACCGCGACCGACGTGGTGAGCATGGGAATGCTTCTCGGCCTCGCCACGATTCTCGTGCGCTAGACGTAGATCATCTTGCGCGTCATCCCGCCGTCGACCACGAAATTCTGGCCGGTGACGAAGCCGGCTTCGTCCGAGATCAGAAATGCATGCAGTTCACCCGGATGCGCGGCCCGAGGCTCATGGCAAGCGCGTGGGTGAGCACGACCACGCCGCCCTTGCTCGCCGCGTAGGCCTCGGTGTCGGGCTCCGACTGCAGCGCGCGCGTCGAGGCGATGTTGACGATCGCGCCCGAGGTCTTGCGAAGATGCGGCACGCAGTGCTTGCTCATCAGGAATACCCCGGTCAGGTTGACGCCGATCCTGCGGTTCCACGCCCGCAGCGAGAGCTTTTCCACCGGCGGATCGGCAGGGTCGGCAAGGCCGGCGTTGTTGATCAGGGCGTCCAGCCGGCCGAAGCGGCGCAGCACCGCCCGCACGCAGGTCCTGACCGACGCTTCGCTCGCAACGTCGCAGCGGAAGAACGCGACCGCGCCGCCGGTCGGACGGTCTAGATCCGCCACCGCGACGCGGTAGCCGCGCTGCGCGAGGAGCGCCGCGGTGCCGCGGCCGATGCCGCGGCTGCCGCCGGTGACCAGCACTGTCTTTTGTGTCTGCAGTGGCTTTTTCCTCACGGGTGAAAAGAGTATTCTGAAAGGCCGCTCGCGTGCGCGCTAAGGAGGGCCACCATGCAGGTCCAGGAAATCCTTCGGGTCAAGGGCAACCGGCTGCTGTGCATCGAGCCATCGGGCCAGGCCGCCGAGGCGGTGCGCACCATGGCGCGCGAGAACCTCGGCTCGCTGGTGGTCCTGGAGCGCGAGCGGATGGTCGGGATGCTCACGTTCCACGAGTTGCTGCGCGCGCTCGCGCTGCGTGGCGGCACGCTGGGAGACCTCGAGGTCGGCGACATCATGGATCGAGACCCGGTGACGGCCACCCCCGACATGGAGGTGAACGACCTGCGGCGCACGATGCTCGAGAGCGGCGCCCGCTACCTGCCGGTGATGAAGGAGGGCAGGCTCCTTGGCGTGATCTCGTTCCGCGACGTGGCCAAGGCGGTCCTCGAGGAGCAGGACTTCGAAAACCGGATGCTGAAGGGCTACATCAAGAACTCGCTCGTCTGAGGCCTTCCCGAAGCGCCGCCGTCCGGCGGCCGGGCGCGTCGGTTCTTCGCATAAAATGGCCCGATGTCGGGCAACACCTTCGGCACGCTCTACTGCGTGAGCTCGTTCGGCGAATCGCACGGCCCCGCCTACGGCGGAGTGGTCGACGGCTGTCCGCCGGGTCTTGAGCTCTCCGAGAAAGACATTCAAGGGGAATTGGACAGAAGAAAACCCGGGTCCTCGCGCCACGTCACGCAGCGGCGCGAGTCCGACGCGGTCGAGATCCTCTCCGGGGTGTTCGAGGGCCGCACCACCGGCACCGCGATCGGCTTTCTGGTGCGCAACGAGGACCAGCGCTCGAAGGACTACGCGGCGATCGCGCAGAAGTTCCGGCCCGGCCACGCCGACTACACCTATTTCCAGAAGTACGGCGTGCGCGATCCGCGCGGCGGCGGACGCGCCTCGGCGCGCGAGACCGTGGTGCGAGTGGCCGCGGGCGCGATCGCCAAGAAGTACCTGAGGGAAAAGTACGGCGTCGTGGTGCGCGGCTACCTCGCGCAGTTGGGTACTCAAAAAATCGAATTCCGCGAGTGGGCGGAAGTGGATCGAAACCCCTTTTTCGTGCCCGATCCGGGCGTCGTCCCGCAGCTCGAGAAGTTCATGGACGCGCTGCGCGAGAGCGGCGACTCGTGCGGCGCGCGCGTCAACGTGGTGGCGAGCGGGGTGCCGGTCGGCTGGGGCGAGCCGGTCTACGGCCGCCTCGACGCCGACATCGCGGCGGCGATGATGGGCATCAACGCGGTGAAGGGCGTCGAGATCGGCGCGGGGTTCGCGGCGGTCACGCAAAAAGGCAGCGAGCACGGCGACGAGATGTCGCCGCAGGGCTTCCTCTCCAACAACAACGGGGGGGTGCTGGGCGGCATCTCCACCGGGCAGGACATCACGGTGTCGATCGCGCTCAAGCCCACCTCGAGCATCCGGCTGCCCCGGCGCACCATCGACACCCGCGGGCGGGCGACCACCATCGAGACCACCGGTCGCCACGACCCCTGCGTCGGTATCCGCGCCACCCCCATCGCCGAGGCCATGCTGGCCTGTGTGCTGATGGATCACGCCCTGCGCCACCGCGCGCAATGCGCGGACGTCACGCCGCCGCTCGCCCTCGGGTGACACGGCGGGGTAGCACGGCGGGTCGCGGCCGAAGGTAGAAAACCCCAAGAAAATCAATTAAAGTTACGCTACAAAACCCCCAAGAGAGAAGAACGATGAGCAACAAGGGCCAGTTGCTACAAGACCCGTTTTTGAACACGCTGCGCAAGGAGCATGTCCCGGTCTCGATCTATCTCGTCAACGGCATCAAGCTGCAGGGGCAGATCGAGTCGTTCGACCAGTACGTCGTGCTGCTGCGCAACTCCGTGACGCAGATGGTCTACAAGCACGCCATCTCCACCGTGGTGCCGTCGCGTCCGATCACCCTGGGAGCCGACAAGGACTCCGAGCAGTAGTTTGCAGGAAACCCTCCAGGAAACCCCGCGCCCAACTGCCGATCCGCAGGCGGCGATCATCGTGTGCCTGGATTTCGGCGACGACGCCTACGAGGAGCGCGTCGAGGAGGTCGTGCGCCTGGTCGAGAGCGCCGGAGTGCGCCGCCACCGCGTGCTCCGCGGCAGGCGCTCGAGGCCCGATCCGAAGTTCTACGCCGGCAGCGGCAAGGTGGCGGAAATCGCCGCGGCGGCCGAAGAGCTGAACGCGGCCTTCGTCGTCTTCAACCACGCGCTGTCGCCCGCCCAGGAGAGGAACCTGGAGCGCGAGCTTGGGCGGCGCGTGTTCGACCGCCCGGAGCTGATCCTCGAGATCTTCGCGCAGCGCGCGCAGACCAGCGAGGGCAAGCTCCAGGTCGAGCTCGCCCAGCTCGAGCACCTGTCGACGCGCCTGGTGCGAGGCTGGACCCACCTCGAGCGCCAGCGCGGCGGGCTCGGGAAGACCGGCGGCCCGGGCGAGAAGCAGATCGAGCTCGACCGGCGCTACATCGCCAACCGGGTTCGCGTGCTGAAATCGAAGCTCGAGACCCTGAAAAAGCAAAGAACCGTGCAACGGCGCGCGCGCGCGCGGGGCGACGTGCTGTCGGTGTCGATCGCGGGCTACACCAACGCCGGCAAATCGACGCTGTTCAACGCGCTCACTGGCGCCAAGGTGTACGAGGCCGATCAGCTGTTTGCCACCCTGGACACGACCACGCGGCGGATATGGCTACAGGATACGGGAAGCGTGGTGGTATCCGACACGGTAGGCTTCATCCGGGATCTCCCCCACGGGCTGGTTGCGGCGTTCCGCGCCACGCTGGAGGAGACGGTGCACGCCGACCTCCTTCTGCACGTGGTTGACGCCGCTTCGGCCACGCGCGACGAGCAGGCGCAGGAGGTGGACAAGGTGCTCGCCGAAATCCCGGCGGGCGACGCGCCGCGGCTGCAGGTCTGGAACAAGATCGACCTGGCTCGCAATAAGAACGGCAAGGCGGGGCTGGAGCCCGGAGTCGAGCGCGATCAGTATGGTAGGATCTGCCGCGTCTTCGTGAGCGCGCGCACCGGCGCCGGACTGCAGGAGCTGCGTGCCGCCATCGCCGAATTCGCGAAACAGCGCTCGGCGGCGCGCCGCGCAGCCGCGACGCCGACGCACCCACTGCAACCGACTTAATCCATGTCACTGAACGACCCCAATTGGGGCCGCGGTTCCCGCGGGCCGCAGGGCCCGGGAGGGGGCAACCAGGGGCCGCCCGACCTGGACGAGCTCTGGCGCAACTTCAACCGGCGCCTGTCGGAGCTGTTCGGCCGCCGGCGCCGCGGCGGCGACGAGCCGCCGCGCCCGCCCTCGTCGTGGCAGATCGGCGGCGGGGCGAGCCTGCTCGTCGTGCTGATCGTGCTGGTGTGGCTCGCGAGCGGCTTCTACATCGTGGTCGAGGGCCAGCGCGGCGTCGTGCTGAGCTTCGGCCGCTTCTCGCAGGAAACCAATCCCGGCCTGCGCTGGCGCCTGCCGTGGCCGATCCAGTCTCACGAGATCGTGAACCTCGCCCAGGTGCGCACGCTCGAAGTGGGCTACCGCAACAACGTGCGCACCAAGGTGCTCAAGGAATCGCTGATGCTCACCGACGACGAGAACATCGTCGACCTGCAGTTCGCGGTGCAGTACCTGGTAGCCGACGCGAAGGACTACGTGTTCAACGTGCGCCGGCCCGACGAGTCGGCGATGCAGATCGCCGAGACCGCGATGCGCGAGACGATCGGCAAGAGCTCGATGGACCAGATCCTGGGCGAGACGCAGGTCGACGTGGCGAACCGGGCGCGCGACCTGATGCAGGTGATCCACGATCGCTACAAGACCGGCATCACCGTCAGTACGGTGACCATCCAGAACGCGCAGCCGCCCGAGCAGGTGCAGGCGGCGTTCGACGACGCGGTGAAGGCCGCCCAGGACCGCGAGCGACAGAAGAACGAGGGCCAGGCCTATGCCAACGACGTGATCCCGCGCGCGCGCGGCACGGCTTCGCGGTTGCAGCAGGAGGCCGACGGCTACCGCCAGCGCGTGATCGCGAGCGCCGAGGGCGATGCGGTGCGCTTCCGCCAGGTGCTGACCGAATACGCCAAGGCGCCGGCGGTCACGCGCGAGCGGCTTTATATCGAGACCATGCAGCAGGTGCTCACCTCGACGAGCAAGGTGATGATGGACTACCGCGGCGGCGGCAACCTGCTCTACCTGCCGCTCGACCGGCTGCTGCAGAGCGCGGCCGCGCCCTCCGGCGGCGAGGCCTCGGCCGTGCCGCGCCAGCCGCCCGCGGAAGCCACCCCGGAAGGCGGCCCGCGCTCGCGCGACACGCTCCGGAACCGCGAGCGGGCCGACCGATGAGAGCGCTCGGCCCGTTACTTGCCCTGGTGGTCGTGGTCGTGCTTCTGATTTCGAGCGCGCTCTACACCGTCGACCAGCGCCAGAACGCGATCGTGTTCCAGCTCGGCGAGGTGAAGGAGGTCGTGCAGAAACCCGGCCTGCACGTCAAGTGGCCGCTGCTCCAGAACGTGCGCCTATTCGACATGCGCATCCTCACCTTCGACGACGCCGAGCCGCTGCGCTTCCTCACCCAGGGCAACCGCCCGGTGCTGGTCGATTCCTTCGTCAAGTGGCGCATCATCGACGTGCGCCAGTACTACGTCTCGGTGAGCGGCGACGAGTTTCGCGCCGCGACGCGCATCAAGCAGACCGTGTCGGGGGTGCTGCGCGACGAGTTCGGCGCGCGCATCCTGCACGACGTGGTCTCGGGCGAGCGCGAGCAGATCATGAGCCGCGTGCGCGAGAAGGTCGACCAGGACCTGAAGCGCATCGGCGTCGCCATCATCGACGTGCGCCTGAAGCGCGTCGACCTGCCGACGGAGGTCTCGGAGTCCGTCTACCGGCGCATGGAGGCGGAAAGAAAGCGCATCGCCAACGAGCTGCGCTCGACCGGTGCGGCCGACGCCGAGAAGATCCGCGCCGACGCCGACCGGCAGCGCGAGGTGCTGCTCGCCGAGGCCTACCGCGACGCGCAACGCGTGCGCGGCGAGGGCGACGCCAAGGCGTCGGCGATCTACGCCGCGGCGTTCAGCCAGAACCCGGAATTCTTCGCCTTCTACCGCAGCATGGAGGCCTACCGCAGCACCTTCCGCGGCCGCAACGACCTGATGGTGATCGAGCCGAATTCGGACTTCCTGCGCTACTTCCGGGATTCGATGGGCAAGCCCTCGCAGCCGCGAAAATGACGCATGGGCACCACGTTCCTCCTGGCGCTCGCCCTGATGCTGATCCTCGAGGGGGTGCTTCCGTTCCTCGCGCCTAATCTCTGGCGCGACACGTTTCGCCGCATCACCCAGATGTCCGACGGCCAGATCCGCTTCGTCGGGCTCTCGTCGATGCTGATCGGGCTGCTCATCCTCTACGCCAAGACCTGGCTGCAGTGATGCGCTGGATCCTGCCCGAGTACATCGACGACATCCTTCCCGCCGAAGCGATGCGCATCGAGATGCTGCGCCGCTCGATTCTGGATCTGTTTTTCAGCAGGCAATACGAGCTCGTGATGCCGCCGCTCATCGAGTACACGGATTCGCTGCTCACCGGCACCGGGCACGATCTCGAGCTTCGCACCTTCAAGGTGGTGGACCAGATCTCGGGCCGGATGATGGGCCTGCGCGCCGACATCACGCCGCAGGTGGCGCGCATCGACGCCCATCTGCTCAACCGCGAGGGCGTGACGCGCCTGTGCTACTGCGGCAGCGTGCTGCATACGCGTCCCGCAGGGCCCGCGGCGACGCGCGAGCCGATCCAGCTCGGCGCCGAGCTCTACGGCGACGCGGGGGTCGAGGCCGACCTGGAGATCCTGCGGCTGCTGTGCCAGGCGCTCGAGCTCGCGGGCGTGCGCAACGCGCGCGTCGACATCGGCCACGTGGCGGTGTTCCGCGCCATCGCCCGCGCGGCGCAGCTCGGCGCCGAGCTCGAGGCGCAGCTTTTTGAAGCCTTGCAGAAAAAAGACAGCCCCTCGCTGCTCGGCCTGACGAAAAAGCTGGATGCGAAAACCCGCGAGGCGCTGCTCGCGCTGCCGGACCTGTACGGCGGCCCCGAGGTGCTCGATCTCGCCGAGAAGAAGCTGCCGAAGCTCCCCGAGCTGACGCGCGCGCTCGGCACGCTGCGCCGGCTCGTCGGCGCCTGCAGCCTGCCGGTGAGCCTCGATCTCGCCGAGCTGCGCGGCTACCACTATCATTCGGGTGTCGTGTTCGACGCGTATTGCGATGGCGTAGCGGGCGCGGTGGCAAGAGGCGGGCGCTACGACGAAGTCGGGAAGGCCTTCGGTCGCGCGCGCCCCGCGACCGGCTTTTCGATCGACCTCAGGAGCCTTGCCGGGGCGGCAGCATGACCGCGCGCAACGTCGTCGTGATCGGCACGCAGTGGGGCGACGAAGGCAAGGGCAAGATCGTCGACTGGCTCACCGACCGCGCTCAGGGCGTGGTGCGCTTCCAGGGCGGCCACAACGCCGGCCATACCCTGGTGATCGGAGGCAAGAAGACCGTTCTCCACCTCATCCCGTCGGGCATCCTGCGAGCCGAGGTCGACTGCTTCATCGGCAACGGCGTGGTGGTCTCGCCGCAGGCGCTGGTGGCGGAGATGGACGAGCTCGAGTCGGCCGGCGTGCGCGGCGTAGTCCCGAGGCTTTCGATCAGCGAAGCCTGTCCGTTGATTCTTCCCTATCACGCGGCGCTCGATCACGCGCGCGAAGCGGCGAAGGGCGAGCGCAAGATCGGCACTACCGGCCGCGGCATCGGCCCGGCCTACGAGGACAAGGTGGCGCGGCGCGCGATCCGCCTGCAGGATCTCTTCGACGCCGCGCGCTTCGCAGAGAAGCTCCGCGAGCTGCTCGAGTTCCATAATTTTGTCCTCAAGAATTTTTACCACCAGGAAGAGATCGGCTTTCAAAAAACCCTGGACGAAACGCTGGCGCTCGCGCCGCGGCTCGCGCAGCTCATCGCCGACGTGCCGCGCGCTCTGTACCACGCGAACCGCGCGGGCAAGAACCTGCTGTTCGAGGGTGCGCAGGGCTCGCTCCTCGACATCGACCACGGCACCTATCCGTTCGTCACGTCCTCCAACTGCGTCGCCGGCGCCGCGGCCGCCGGCGCTGGAATAGGCCCGCATCACCTGCATTATGTTTTGGGGATTACAAAAGCGTATACAACGCGCGTCGGCGGCGGGCCGTTCCCGACCGAGCTGTCCGACGACGTCGGCGAGCGGCTGCGCCAGCGCGGACAGGAGTTCGGCGCCACCACCGGCCGGCCGCGGCGCACCGGCTGGTTCGACGCCGCGGCGCTGAAGCGCTCGATCCAGCTGAACGGCGTCTCCGGCCTGTGCATCACCAAGCTCGACGTGCTCGACGGAGTCGAGGCGGTGAAGATCTGCGTCGGCTACGAGCTCGAGGGAACGTTCTCGGAAATCCTTCCGGTCGGCGCCGAAGAGCTCGAGCGCTGCCACCCCGTCTACGAGGAGCTTCCCGGCTGGATGGAAAGCACCGTCGGCATCAGGTCGCACGAGTCGCTGCCGAGCGGCGCGCGCGCCTACCTCGAGCGCATCGAGAAGCTCGCGGGCGTGCCGGTCGACCTCATCTCCACCGGGCCCGACCGCGAGGAGACCATCGTGCGGCGCCACCCCTTCGACGCGAAGTAACTAGCTCGCCGCTTCCGTAATCAGCGTAAGCAGCCGGTCGATGTCGACCGGCTTGGTGAGGTGGGCGTCGAAGCCGGCCTCGGCCGAGCGCTGCCGGTCGGCTTCGCTGCCGTAGCCGGTGAGCGCGATGAGGCGCACGCCGCCTCCCAGGCGCTCGCGCATCGCGCGCGCGAACTGGTAGCCGTCCATCCCCGGAAGGCCGATGTCCACGACCGCGATGTTGGGCGAGCCGGCTGCGGCGGCTTCCAGGCCGGCGCGGGCGTCGCGCGCGGCGCTGACGAGATGGCCGTCCGCCTGCAGGATGCGCTGCAGCGTGACGCGCGAGTCGTCGTTGTCCTCGACGATGAGCACGCGCGCCTGCCGCGCGGGGCGCGGGGTCGGCAGCGGGCGTGCGTCGTGGTGCGCCACCGGTTCTGGCTCGGGGATCGCGGGAAGCCGCACCGTGAAACGCGCTCCGCCCTGGGGAACCAGGTTTTCCGCCTGGACGCTGCCTCCGTGCAATTCGACAAGGCGGCGCACCAAGGCGAGGCCGATGCCAAGGCCGCCGGGGTCGCCCGCGGCCGCGTCCCTGGAAAAAAGCTCGAAGATGTGCGGCAGAAGATCCGGCCGTACGCCGGGCCCGTTATCCTCGACCGTGAGAACCGCTTCCCCGGCCTGCTCGGCAAGCCGCACGCGGATGCGCCCGCCGGAGGGCGTGAACTTGGCCGCGTTGCCGAGGAGATTGGCGAGCACCTGGTCGATGCGCGTCGGATCGGCGCTCACCAGCACCGCAGCGAGCTCGAGAAGCCACTCGTGCTCGCCTTCGCGCTCGGCCGCGCGCACCGTGGCCACCGCGGCGGCGCTGGCGTGCGCGAGATCGACCAGATTGCGCCGCAGCAGGATCCGTCCGCTCACCAGCCGGCCGACGTCGAGGAGATCGTCGACGATCTTCGCGAGGTGCGCGCTCTGCCGGGCGATGATGTCGCGCGCCGCCTTGTGGTCGCCGCTCGTGGACGGAAGGCGCTCGAGCACGCGCATTGCGCCGCCGATCGCGCCGAGCGGGTTCCTCAGCTCGTGGCCGAGCATCGCGAGGAACTCGTCCTTCGCTCGATTGGCGGCTTCGGCCTGGAGCCGCGCGGCGCGCTCCTGCTGCAGCACGGCATCCACTTCGGCGACGGTCCGCGTGCGATCGGCTTCGGCGGCGGCGAGGCGCGCCGACGCGCGCTCGAGCGCCTGCATGAGTTTCTGCACCTCCTCGACGCGCGAGGGCACCAGAGGCAAGGGCTTGCCCGAGCTCATGGCCGCCGCCGCGGATGCGGCGGCGTGGATCGCGCCTGCGATGCGGCGCCCGATCAGCCAGGCGAACAGGCCGCTCGCCACGAGCACGATGACAAGGAGAGCGGCAAGCGCATGCGCTTCGGCACCGGCGGTCTCTTCGAGCCGCGCCTGCTGCGTGCGCAGGAGGGCGACGAGCAGCACCGTAGCGACGATCGCGAGCGGCACGATGCCTGCGAGCGACAACCCGATCAGGAGCTGGCGCAGGCCGATGCGTGAACCGGGGCTCGCGCGCCGGGGGCGAAGGGAGGCCAAGCGCGGCATTATGGCGGCGCGGCCCCGCTCTTGCATCGCATGCCTCCGGTTTTCCGGAGTCGAGCGCAACGAATGCCGTTCGGAGGCGGTCGCTATCGATTCACGCGCAGCATGGTCGAGGGTGCGCCCGCCGATCCGGGGGTCTACGCCCTGTGGGAGGCTGACGAGCTGATCTACTACGGGCGCGCCTCGGGCAACCTGATCAGCATCCAGTCCGCGCTTCTCGAGCACCTTTCCGGGCGGGCGGGGTTCTGCACGAGTCGCGCGACCCATTACGGCTGGGAGATCAGCCTCGATCCGGCGGCCCGCGAAACGGAGCTGCTCGCCGAGTACAAGGCGGCCTTCGACCGCCTGCCGCGCTGCAACCAGGGTGGCGGCTGAGCAAAAAGCGCCATCCAGCGCAAGTTTTACAGGCAATTCCTGTCACGTCGATTCGACGCGCCGTCGTGCCCGCTCGACCTCGCGAACCGGTTCCGCGCGACTGGAGAAATTGCGCGCGCGGCCGACAATGGCTACCGGGAGGAGCGCAATGACGACGACATCCAACATGGCAGAAGCACGGTGGCTGCACGCTGCGCTGCGGGATTTCTTCACGCGCCACGTCGGCGAATCGCCCGACTTCAGGGCGCTCGCGCGGGTGCTCGGCCTGTGCGAGGCGGCGGCGCGGGCGGTGGACGACGCCTATTGCCGCGAGAAGCTGCGCCTCACTGGCGAATACGCGGCCGAGATGCTGTCGCAGCGCGATCACTCGAAGTGGGGCCGCGACTCGACCTCGGGCGTCGAATTCCTTCGCCAGCAGATCCTGAACGCGCTCGAGCTCTACGCGAGCCGGCTCTACAGCCTGGAAGCGCTGCGCGCCTCGCGCGCGGCCAGGGAGAAGCTTCCATGGATGACGCCCAGCATTGCGCAGAGTTGAAGGCCTGAAAAACCGGGGATCGCGGCCGACCTGACAGGCGCTACGGGTTATATTCCGTTGGTGCCGAGGAAGGGACTCGAACCCCCACAGTGTTGCCACCGCTAGGACCTGAACCTAGTGCGTCTACCAATTCCGCCACCTCGGCAAGGGAGGCGGAATTTTAGTGTCACGACCATACAGTGTCAAAGAAAAAGGCAAGAAAAACAGCGCTTCGCCGACGCGGCCGCGCCGAGCGGCCGACGAGCGCGGCTGCTGAATACACGCGCGAGATCGTCGAGACGCTGAACCGCGCCGGCGCGCCGCTTACGGCCGCCGAGCTCGCGCAGCGCCTCGAGATCAAGAAGCGCGAGCGCCACCCGTTCGACGAGGCGCTCGCCGCGCTCGAACGCTCGGGCGAGGTGATGCAGAACCGCGCCGGCGCGCTGCTCGTCGCGAAGCGGATCGCGCTCGTTGCCGGGCGCATCGAGGGCCATCCCGACGGTCACGGCTTTCTCGTGCCGGACGAAGGGGGACCCTCGGTGTTCCTGCCGGCCGCCGAGATGCGCGAGGTGATGCACGGCGACCGCGCTGCGGTGCGCGTGAGCGGACGCGACCACCGCGGCCGCGCGCTCGGCGCCGTGGTGCAGATCCTCGAGCGCGCGAAGCGCCGCATCGTCGGGCGCATGCACTCCGAGCACGGCGTGCTTTTTCTGGTGCCCGACGACCGGCGCATCGCGCACGACATCCTGGTGCCGCCGGCCGAAGCGGGCCGCGCCAAGGCGGGCCAGGTCGTCACGGTGGATCTTGTGGCGCCGCCGAGCCGCCATGCCCAGCCGATCGGACGCGTCGCCGAGGTGCTCGGCCACCACGCCGATCCGGGGATGGAGATCGAGATCGCTGTGCGCAAGTTCGACCTGCCGCACGAATTCTCGAAGGCGGGCCTGGCGCAGGCGAAGGCCACCCCGGACACGGTGCGCGAAGAGGATCTCCGGGGAAGGAAAGATCTCCGAAAACTCCCGTTCGTGACCGTCGACGGCGAGACCGCCCGGGATTTCGACGACGCGGTCTACTGCAGGAGAGAAGGTAAAGGGTTTCGCCTCTGGGTCGCCATCGCCGACGTGAGCCACTACGTGCGCCACGACGACGCGCTCGACCTCGAGGCGCGCAGCCGCGGCACCTCGGTCTATTTCCCGCGGCGGGTGATCCCGATGCTGCCGGAGAAGCTTTCGAACGGCATCTGCTCGCTCAATCCGGACGTCGATCGCCTTGCCATGGTGTGCGAGATGGCGATCGGCCCAAAGGGCGAGGTGGCGCGCTACGACTTCTACCCCGCGGTGTTCAGGTCGTCCGCGCGGCTCACCTATACCGCGGTGTGGCAGGCGCTTTCCTCGGGAAGCGCGAACGAGGACCTGCAGAATCTCCACGCGGTGTTCAAGGTGCTGCTCGATGCGCGCAACCTGCGCGGCGCGATCGACTTCGAGACCTCCGAGACGCGCATGCTGTTCGACGCGAAGGGGAAGATCGAGCGCATCGTGGCCGAGCCGCGCAACGACGCGCACCGGCTGATCGAGGAATGCATGCTGGCGGCGAACGTGTGCGCCGGCGGGCTGCTCGCCGCGCACGCGCATCCGGCGCTCTATCGCGTGCACGACGTGCCCGCGGCGGAAAAGGTCGCGGCGCTGCGCGAGTTCCTCGCCGAGATCGGCCTCTCGCTCCCGGGCGGCGAGATCCCGCGCCCGCGCGACTACGCCCAGCTGCTCGAGAAGATCCGCAAGCGTCCCGATTTCGCGCTGCTGCAGACGATCCTGCTGCGCTCGCTCAAGCAGGCGGTGTACAGCCCGAACAACGCGGGCCATTTCGGTCTCGCTTTCGACGCCTACGTCCACTTCACCTCGCCGATCCGGCGCTATCCGGACCTCCTCACGCACCGCGCGATCAAGGCGGTCCTTTCGGGCCGTCAGTATTCCGGGATCGACTGGGAGGCGCTCGGGCGGCACTGCTCGGAAACCGAGCGGCGCGCGGACGACGCGAGCCGCGACGTCGAGATGTGGCTCAAGTGCTACCACATGCGCGACCATGTCGGAGAAACCTTCAGCGGCACCATCACCGGCGTAGTGCCCTTCGGCCTGTTCGTCACGCTCGACGGCTACTTCGTCGACGGCCTGGTGCACATCTCGGAGCTCGGCCGCGATTACTTCCAGCACGACGCCGCGCATCACGCGCTCATCGGCGAGCGCACCGGCAAGCGCTTCCGGCTCGCCGACCGCATGAGCGTGAAGCTCGTGCGGGTCGACCTCGATCAGCGCAAGATCGACTTCGTTCCGGCATGAGCCGCCAGGCAGACCGCGAACCGCGTGTGGTCTTCGGCTTCCACGCCGTGCTCGCCCGGCTGCGCGCCGATCCTTCGTCGGTGCTTGAGATCTACCTCGACGAGACCCGCAACGACGCACGCGCCCGGGACCTGGCCGCGCTGGCCGAGCGCACCAAGGTGCACCTGATGCGCGTGCCCACCCGGCGCCTGGACGGTTTCTACGGCGGCGGTCGCCACCAGGGCGTCGTGGCCCGCATCGAAATCAAGAAGACCTCGGATTCCTTGGACGAAATCCTCGAGGGGGTGGAACGTCCGCTGCTGCTGGTGCTCGACGGCGTCACCGACCCGCACAATCTCGGCGCCTGCCTGCGGGTGGCGAACGGCGCCGGCGCGCATGCGGTGCTGGCGCCGAAGGACCGCGCCGTGGGGGTTACGCCGACGGTGTCGAAGGTGGCGAGCGGCGCCGCCGAGTCGACCCCCTACCTCATGGTCACGAACCTGGCGCGGACGCTCTCCGAGCTGAAGGAACGCACTATCTGGGTCGTCGGCGCCGACGAGCGCGCCGACAAGACCCTCTACGAAGCCGACCTGCCGGAGTCGATTGCCTGGGTGCTCGGCGCCGAGGGGGAGGGTATGCGCCGCCTGACGCGGGAATCGTGCGACCTCCTCGTGCGCATCCCCATGCGCGGGGAGGTCGAGAGCCTCAACGTGTCGGTGTCGGCGGGAGTCTGTCTGTACGAATCAGCGCGACGTCGTCGCGCTCCGGCGTGATCTCGCGGAGCTTGCGCGCCACCACCAGCACGCTTTCGACCCGCGCCGCCAGGTAGGCGATCGGGGTGCGCTCGTCGCCGAACGCGATCTCGCGTGCGCCGCCGCGGAACACCCCGCCCTCGAGCTCGGATTCACCGATCTGGCGGAACCGGGCGCTGCGGTAGTTGACCGTGTAGACCGCGGCGAGCGTGGAGATGACGTGGGCGAGGGCGTCGAGCTGGCGCTCGGAGAGCGCCGGCTCAGCGATCGAGTACTGCTGCGGGTAGGCCCGCCGGTGGACCATCCGCGCCGCAACTGCCAGCGAAACAAGGCCCTGCCTTACCAGGCGCTCCGGAAAGTGACCGCTTCGATCGAGTCTGGGCATGGGCGGAAAGCGTATCGGGAAAGCCTCGGCGCGGGTGTGGGAAACCCCGCCGTAACCCCCTGTCTAACGAAAGATGACAACTCTGAGGATTGCCCAACCCATGAAAATAGATAGGAATAGCTACGCTCCGCCCGATCCGGCCACGATCGACGCCGACAATCCAGACGCGCTCCAGTTTTGGGCGCGCACCCTGGAGACCAAGGAAGAGAAAATCCGGCAAGCGGTCCGCAAGGTCGGGCCCATGCTCGAGCAGGTCAAGCAGGAGCTCGGCATCGGGGGTGTCGGCTAGAAACGCGTATAATCCGCCCCCTTCCTGGTCACACCGCTCCGCATGGCGGTTGGCCCCATCAGCAACACGAGCCCATAGGAAAAGGAGTCCAACTAGAGCATGCGACATTACGAGATCGTTTTCATCGTCCATCCCGACCAGAGCGAGCAGGTGCCCGCCATGGTCGAGCGCTACAAGGGCGTGATCGCCACCCGCAGCGGCACGGTGCACCGCCTCGAGGACTGGGGCCGGCGCCAGCTTTCCTACCCGATCCAGAAGGTGCACAAGGCGCACTACGTGCTCATGAACATCGAGTGCGACAACGAGACGCTCGGCGAGCTCGAGCACTCGTTCAAGTTCAGCGACGCGGTGCTGCGCCACCTGATCATCAAGATGGACAAGGCGCATACCGCGCCCTCGCCGATGATGCGCGAGGAGAAGTCCAAGTCGATGATGGAGCGCGGCGCCGAGGGGCGGCCGGGAGAAGCGCCGACTGAACCAGGTCGAGCTGAGCGGCCGGCTGCTTGAGCTGAGCGCGCTGCGCTACACGCCGGCCGGCATCCCCGCGGTGGAGTTCAAGCTCCGGCACGAGTCGGAGCAAGCCGAGGCGGGAAGCCCTCGCAAGGTCGAGGCGGAAATCGGCGGCATAGCGTTCGGCGCGCAGGCCAGGCTGCTCGCGACAGCGAAACTGAACACGGAGCTGAAGACGCACGGATTTCTCGCCGCGAAGAGCAAGCGCTCCAAGAAGCTCGTGCTGCACGTGACCAACATCGAATTCGTCGAAGGACGGGAAAAGGAAACCGAAGATGCCTCCGCCGCGCAAAGGTAAAGGAAAGGGCAAAGGGAAGTTCGGCAAGGACAAGAAGGACAAGGGCCAGCGGGCCCTCTTCCGCCGCCGCAAGTTCTGCCGCTTCACCGCCGAGAAAGTCGAGTGGATCGACTACAAGGACGTCGAGGTCCTGAAGGACTTCGTCAACGAGACCGGCAAGATCATCCCGGCGCGCATCACCGGCACCGCGGCGGGCTACCAGCGCCAGCTCTCGGACGCGATCAAGCGCGCGCGCTTCCTGGCGCTGCTGCCGTACACCGATCTCCACTGAGAGCCGAGAGGAAAATGAGATGCAAGTAATCCTCATGGAGAAGGTGGCAAACCTCGGCAACCTCGGCGACGTGGTGAAGGTGAAGGACGGCTTCGCTCGCAACTACCTCATCCCGCACGGCAAGGCGAAGCGCGCCACCCCGGAGAACATCAAGCACTTCGAGGGCCGCCGCGCCGAGCTCGAGAAGGCGCAGAACGAGTCGCTGGCCAAGGCCCAGGAGCGCGCGGCGAAGCTCGAAAACCTCAAGCTCCAGATCAGCCAGAAGGCGGGCGTCGACGGGCGCCTGTTCGGCTCGGTCACGAACTACGACATCGTCGAGGCGCTCGAGAAACAGGGCCACGAGGTCGAGCGCTCGCAAGTGCGCATGCCGCAGGGGCCGCTCAAGCAGGTGGGCGAGGTCCCGATCCAGATCGTGCTGCACACCGACGTGACGGTGACGATCACCGTGGCGGTCATCGGCGAGCAGTAATCACCGCCGTTCTGGTGCACAAGAAGAGCCGCCCTTCGCGGCTCTTTTTTTTGCACTGAGCGGTTCCTCGTCGTCCTCGTCGTCGTCGTCCTCGTCTTCACTTTCCCCATCCTCTTCGCGGCGATCAGGCAGGTCCTCGTCCTCGTCGTCGTCCCAGGGGGTCTCGAGTTTCAGCATCTCGCCGTCTCGCGGCTGGGCTCGTCCGCTTGCGCCGGGCTGACACGGCGTGAGGTTTTCAATCATTGGATATATATACAGTGGCAGAATTGCACTATACAGAGTTGCCTACAGGTTAATCACAAACTGACCACAGGAAATCCACAGGTGGAGGCGAAAGCGCCTTTTGTTCTTAGGCACATGCGCGCGAAGCAAGCGAATCGGGCAGCGCACGCGGGTTTTTTCGGTGGAAGGCCGGAGGTTTCACTTGGCAATCCTGTCGCGCGGTCGGGCTGGGTCATGATCCGGCGCTTGTCGTCTAACAACATGCTGGTTCCTCTGGGGAGGAGTGATCGATGGCACTAGCGCAGATCACGTACGGGCGCGCGGAGAACACCGACCCGCAGCTCCTGGCGCTGAAAGTCCCGCCGCATTCGATCGAGGCCGAGCAGTCGCTGCTCGGGGCGCTGCTCCTCGATAACCAGGCGTTCGACCGGGTGGCCGACCTCGTCACCGGCGAGGACTTCTACCGCGACGACCACCGGCGCCTCTGGCGCCATATCGCGCGGCTGATCGAGGCGAGCAGGCCCGCCGACGTGGTCACGGTCTCGGAGTCGGTCGAGGCGAGCGAGGACAAGGACAAGACCGGCGGCCCGGCCTACCTCGGCGCGCTGGCGCAGAACACGCCGAGCGCGCTCAACGTGCGCCGCTACGCCGAGCTGGTGCGCGAGCGCGCGGTGCAGCGGCGCCTCGCGCAGGTCGCGACCGGCATCGCCGAGGAGGCGCTCAATCCCGGCGGCAAGGAGGTCGGGCAGCTCCTGGACGAGGCCGAGTCGAAGATCTTCCAGATCGCCGAGTCCGGCGCGCGCCGTGACCAGGGCCTGCTCGAGATCAAGCCGGTGCTCGCCAAGGTGTTCGAGCGCATCGACCACCTGTACCACCGCGAGAACCCGTCCGATGTGACGGGGGTCCCGACGGGCTACACGAAGATCGACCAGATGACCTCGGGACTGCAGTCGGGCGACCTGGTCATCATCGCCGCGCGTCCGTCCATGGGGAAGACCGCGCTCGCGCTCAACATCGCCGAGCACGTCGCGGTCGACAACGGCCTGCCGGTGGCGATCTTCAGCATGGAGATGTCGAGCACGCAGCTCGCCATGAGGATGCTGGGCTCGATCGCGCGCGTCGACCAGCACAAGATGCGCACCGGGCGCCTCAACGACAAGGAATGGGGCGACCTCTCCGACGCGATGGCCAAGCTCCACGAGACCCCGCTCTTCATCGACGAGGGCGGCGCGCTCACGGCGCTTGAAGTCCGGGCCAGAGCCAGGCGACTGAAAAGGCAGTATTCGAAGCTCGGCCTGATCGTGATCGACTACCTGCAGCTCATGGCCGCGAGCAGCCAGGGGGAAAACCGCGCCACCGAGATCTCGGAGATCTCGCGCTCGCTCAAGGCGATGGCCAAGGAGCTGGACGTCCCGGTGGTCGCGCTTTCGCAGCTGAACCGCGCGGTCGACCAGCGCCCCGACCGGCGCCCGGTGATGTCGGACCTGCGCGAGTCGGGTGCCATCGAGCAGGACGCCGACGTCATCATGTTCATCTACCGCGAGGTGGTCTACAAGCCCGACCTGCCGGAGGACCAGCGCGGCCTCGCCGAGGTCATCATCGGCAAGCAGAGGAATGGCCCGATCGGCACGATTAAGCTAACCTTCCTGGGCCAGCACACCCGGTTCGAGAACTATCAAGATCCGGGCTCGTACTAGAACCAATAGGAGGCGTCATGGCAGAGCCTCACATCGCGCAACGCGGCCCATATGCCGTCGAGCTTGCCCCGGGGGATTACTGGTGGTGCCGCTGCGGCCGCTCGCGCCGCCAGCCTTTCTGCGATGGGTCGCACAAAGAAACCGAGTTCAAGCCGGTCAAGTTCACCATGAGCGAGGCGCAGAAGGTGTGGCTCTGCGGCTGCAAGCGCACCAAGTCGCAGCCCTTCTGCGACGGCTCGCACAAGACGCTGCTGCCCGAGGCGGGCTGACTCGCTGACCCTCCGGGTCAGTCCAATTTGATGTTGGCTTCTTTCGCCACGCGGCCCCACTTCGCGATCTCGCTGCGGATGAAGGCGGCGAACTCCGCGGGCGACGAAGAAGCGACGTCGAGGCCGGCGGCGGCAAAACGCTCCCGCACCTCCGGTTGCGCGAGCGCCTTGTTGAGCGCGTCGGAAAGCTTCGCCACCGCCTCCGGCGGCGTGCCCGCGGGCGCGAGCACGCCTTGGAAGCCGCTCGCATCCACCCCGGAGAGACCGGCCTGCTCGAAGGTCGGCGCGTCGGGCAGCGAGGCGAGGCGCGCCTTGCCGGTCACCGCGAGCGCCTTCAACTTGCCCGCCTTGATGTGGGCCATGGTGACCGAGGGCGCGTCCATCAGGATCTGGACCTGGCCGCCGAGCAGGTCGGTCACCGCCGGGCCGCTGCCCTTGTAGAAGATGATGGGGATGTCGAGCCCGGCGGCACGCTTGAACATCTCGGCTCCGAAGTGCGGGCCGGAGCCCGCGCCGGAGATCGCGAAGTTGAGCTTGCCCGGGTTCGCCTTGGCGTAAGCGATGAACTCCTTAAGGTTGTTCACCGGCACGTTGCCGGCGATGGTGGCGAGCAGCGCGTTGGTCGTGGTGATGCCGATCGCGACGAAATCCCTGACCGGGTCGTAGGGCATCTTGGCGTAGACCGAGACGTTGATCGCGACGGTGCCGGTGTTGCCGAGCACGATCGTGTAGCCGTCGCCGGGCTGCTTGGAGGCGTACTCCAGGCCGATCATGCCCGCAGCGCCGCCCTTGTTGTCGATCACCACCGGCTGGCCGAGCACCTCCTGCATCTTCGGCTGCAGGTTGCGGGCGACGAAGTCCAGGTTGCCGCCGGGCGGGAAGGGCACGACGAACTTGATCGGACGGTTCGGGTACGGTTGCGCCTGCGCAGCGCTGCACAGGCAAGCGGCGAGCACCAGCAGCAGTCTCTTCATCCTCTCCTCCTGAAGAGTCTGCCCGCGGAGCGGGCTAGTTCACTTCTTGGCGGCGGTCCACTTGCCCTCGCCGCCTTTCTCGTCCCGGAAGCTGCCTTCCATCTTCGCGCCGTTCACCCGGCCGTTGAAGTCGCGCCGCACGCCGTCCTGGCCGACGTAGGAGAACTGGATGAACGGGCCGCGCAGTCGCGTGTCGCGCAACCCCGCGTGAATCGGTGCGATTCCCACCGAGCCGTTGATCTTCTGGAAGGTCTGCTCGAGCGTCAGGTCCATCTTCTGGTTGTTGGCCTCGAGGTTCCAGCTGCCCATCACCTGCGCGGGCACCACCCAGAAATAGGCGCGGCGGCCGTCGAGCGTGGAGATCTCGTCGGCTTCCCAGTCCTCCATTGTGAAGGAGTGCGAGACCACGCGCGTGCCCGGACGCATGGAGAGGATCGTCGGACGCAGCTTCATGTTGAGCGCCGGAAGCAGATACAGCGTGATGACGGTCGCTTCCTTGATGTCGGTCTGGAAGATGTCGGCCTGGCGGATCACCGCCTTGCCCGGGCCGTTGCCGGCGACGCCCGCCGCGGCCGCGTTGGCGTTCGCGTGCTTCGCCATCTCCGGGTTGTACTCGATGCCGACCGCGCGCGCGCCGAACTTCTTCGCCGCCGCGATCGCGATCTTGCCGTCGCCCGCGCCGAGGTCCATGACGAAGTCCTGCGGCGTCACCTGGGCCATCGTCAGCATGCGGTCGACCACCTCGTCGGGCGTGGGCACCCAGATCACGTCCTTGCCCGCCTGTCCGACCTGCGGTTGGTACTGGGCGGCGGCAAGCCCGGTGAAAAACGTAAGGAAGATGAAGGCAACGGTGCGTACGGAGAGAGTCATGGCAGTCCTCGGGAGAGGCTGCGAATCTAGCAGAAAGATTTGACGCGGTGGCGGAACGGCTCGCCCCCCTTTCACAGGGGGCGAACCCTAGAGCACGTCCGCCGCGTGGTCGGCGAGGCGCGAGCGCTCGCCGCGCGCGAGGGTCACGTGGCCGGCGTGGCCCCAGTCCTTCATGCGGTCGACGACATACGTGAGGCCGGAGCTGCCCTCGGTAAGGTAGGGCGTGTCGATCTGGGCGATGTTGCCCAGGCACACCACCTTGGTGCCGGGCCCGGCGCGCGTGACCAGGGTCTTCATCTGCTTGGGCGTGAGGTTCTGCGCCTCGTCGATGATGAGCCACTTGTTCACGAAGGTGCGCCCGCGCATGAAGTTGAGCGACTTGATTTTTATCCTGGATCTGACCAGGTCCCGGGTGGCGGCGCGACCCCATTCGCCGCCCGACTCGTCCGAGGCGTTGAGGACGTCGAGGTTGTCCTCGAGCGCGCCCATCCAGGGCTGCATCTTCTCCTCCTCGGTACCCGGCAGGAAGCCGATGTCCTCGCCGAGCGGCACCGTGACGCGCGTCATGATGATCTCGGAATAGCGCTTCTCGTCGAGCACCTGGGTGAGCCCGGCAGCGAGCGCGAGCAGCGTCTTGCCGGTGCCCGCCTGGCCGAGGAGCGTCACGAAGTCGACCGCGGGGTTCATCAGGAGATTGAGCGCGAAGTTCTGCTCGCGGTTGCGCGCGGTGATGCCCCACACGGAATTCTTGGCGTGGGTGTAGTCGCGCAGCGTCTCGAGCACCGCGATGCGGCCGGCGGTCTCCTTCACCAGTGCATAGAGCGGCCGCTCGCCCGACTCGTCGTAGACGAACTCGTTCACGTGCAGCTTCGGCACCAGCGGCCCGCGCACGCGGTAGTAGGTGTGGCCTTCCTTCTTCCACGACTCCATGTCCTTGCCGTGGCTGTCCCAGAAATCCTTCGGCAGGCTCCGCACGCCGGTATAGAGCAGGTCGGCGTCCTCGAGCACCTTGTCGTTGAAGTAGTCCTCCGCCGGCAGGCCGAGGGCGCGCGCCTTGATGCGCATGTTGATGTCTTTCGACAC
>Ga0207675_100000144_pt1 | contig 61517 bp, 50 predicted proteins | sample KBSSwiS42_FD_184305 | JGI IMG/M metagenome (GOLD analysis project Ga0207675, IMG submission 184305) | Switchgrass rhizosphere microbial communities from Kellogg Biological Station, Michigan, USA - KBS Switchgrass S4-2 (SPAdes) (version 2) | ecosystem: Host-associated > Plants > Roots >...
TAGATTGCGTCGGCCAGCTAACGGGATTCTTTAATTCAAGTTCATGCGCTGGCCTCGCAAAAACGTGTCCAGAAGGGTGAAGAAGTGCGACAACCAGGAGATCCAAAAAACAGAATTCTTAACTCACGATTCTACTTGCTGGCTCGCAAAACGTGACCAAAAAGTAGAAGAGGTGCGACAACCCGGAGGTCCAAAAGTTCAGACCCAAAGTTGCCTCCAATCTTCTTTCGAAGAATTTTTATCCTAAATGAACATCATTTGCCGCTCCAGCAAACGACTTCGATCTACAGTCTCTCCGTTTTTGCGAGGAATAACACGTAAGAAGACGTTGACTCTTTAGATTGCTTCGGCCAGCTAACGGGATTCTTTAATTCAAGTTCCTGCGCTGGCCTCGAAAAAACGTGTCCAGAAGGGTGAAGAAGTGCGACAACCAGGAGATCCAAAAAACAGAATTCTTAACTCACGATTCTGCGTGCAGGCCTCGCAAAAACGTGACCAAAAGGTAGAAGAGGTGCGACAACCGGAGGTCCAAAAGTTCAGACCCAAAGTTGCCACCAATCTTCTTTCGAAGAATTTTTATCCTAAATGAACATCATTTGCCGCTCCAGCAAACGACTTCCATCTACAGGCTCTCCGTTTTTGCGAGGACTGCCAGCGGTAACTACGTATTCAAATTATCCTGACGGCAGGACGAAGCAATCTAACATCATACCGGTAAATAGAAGTAGGAGGTTTCGTTTTCATCATGTGCAGCTCAAATATTCAATCCCCCGCAAACACTTATCGTCTGCCCGGTTATATAAGCACCCATATCCGATGCAAGAAATAGCGCGGCGTTCGCAATCTCTTCACCATTTGCAAATCGCCCCAGCGGAATATTTGCTTTATATTTTTCACCCGCATCACCCTCTTTGAGATAGGAGGTCATATCAGTTTCTACAAACCCCGGCGCAATGGCATTGCAGCGAATATTACGGCTGCCGAGTTCCTTAGCCACACTTTTTGTAAAACCAATAATGCCCGCCTTGCTGGCTGCATAACTGCCTTGTCCCGCATTTCCCATCTCACCGATGATCGAACTCATATTAATGATCGCACCATTTTTTGCTTTCATCATGGGACGGATCACTTGTTTGGTCATGTAAAACACACTGTTCAAATTAACCTTGATCACTTCATCCCATTGGTCGGGGCTCATGCGGAGCAAAAGATTATCCTTCGAAATGCCGGCATTGTTTACGCATATGTCCACCGTTCCGAATTCTTTCAATACGTCATTTACAAAAGCCTCACACTGTGAGAAATCACCGGCATTGCTTTTATAACTTTTTGCCTTTACTCCAAAAGCCTTTAATTTTTCTTCAACAGCGGCAGCTTTTTCCGCACTGCTGTCACTCACATAAGTAAACGCAACATGTGCTCCATGTTCCGCGAATTTCAGGGCTATTGCTTCACCGATTCCACGTGCAGCACCGGTAACGATCGCCGTTTTGCCTTCGAGTAGTTTCATTTATTTGTCTTTAAGGTGAAAATTATTAATGGAATGATTGCTGCGTATGCCTTATCCTGTAAATGTCGCAAATTGAAGTATTTCATCCACATATTTCCGTTCGTTGCTTAGCCTTGGTATCTTGTGTTGGCCACCAAGCTTTCCCTTACTGTGCAGCCACTGGTTGAACACTCCTTTTTTTAACAGGCGAAGAATTGGAAGTCTTAAAGCAATACTCTTGTGCCGCTTTGCTTCATAGTCGCTGTTTACTGTCTTTAAAGCATCATCCAGTTCTATAGTAAAATTGTTTAAATCAGCAGGCTCCTTCTCAAACTCGATCAACCACTCGTGTGCACCGTTTGATGAGTCCGAAAAATATACAGGGGCCGCGGTGTAATCATTTACAACAGCACCGGTTTTTTCACAGGCCATGGCAATTGCTCTGTCCGTGTTATCAACGATCACTTCCTCGCCAAACGCATTGATATAGTGTTTTAACCTTCCGGATACTTTTACCCTGTAAGGATTAATTGAAGTAAATTGAATGGTATCTCCTAAAAGATATCGCCAGAGACCACCATTTGTGCTAATGACAAGCGCATAGTTTTTGCCCTCCTCCACATCCTGTAAACCCATTGTCTGCGGATGTTTTTTACCATACTCGCCGACGGGCATAAATTCCATAAATATGCCGTGGTCAGTGAACAGGAGCATTCCATCATCTCCCGGGTTTTCCTGTGCCGCAAAAAAACCTTCGCTGGCATTATACATTTCCAGGTAATTGATTTTTTTCCCGATTAGTTTTTGAAACTGTTCCTTATAGGGAGTAAAGGAAACACCCCCATGCATGTATAACTCAAGAGATGGCCACACTTCTGCCATCGTTTGTTTACCGGTGAGTTCTAATATTCGCTTGAACAATACCAGGGTCCATGTAGGCACGCCGGAAATCGATGTTACATTTTCTTTTATCGTGCTGCTGGCCAGCTTTTCAATTTTGCTTTCCCATTCATCCATCAACGCAATGCTAAGATCCGGGGTGCGGAGCCAATGTCCCCAAAACGGAGTATTCTGCAATAACACAGCGCTCAGGTCACCATACTGTGCCTCATTGTTCATTGGGTTAATGTTATGACTGCCGCCAAGCACAAGGCCTTTACCTGTCAGCAATACCGATTCGGGATTATGATTGTAGTACAGGGTCAATACATCCTTTGCTGCCTTGAAATGACATTCTTCAAGGCTTTCCTCGCTAATAGGGATGAATTTACTTTTATCGCTGGTGGTACCGCTGCTTTTTGCAAACCAATAAATAGGCGTGTTCCATAAAACATTCTGTTCACCCTGCATGATGCGTTCGATATAGGGCTTTAAATCATCGTACTCATGGACTGGAATTGCCTGCTTAAACGTTTTAATATTGAAAAGCTCATGAAAATTGTATTTTCTGCCAAACTCCGTGTATTGAGCGGATGTAACAAGATCCTGCAATACTTCCCGCTGCGCATCAACAGGATTATTTTTCCAGGCTTCGATGCGCCAATACCGCATGCGTGCCAGCGATGATATGGCCGGGCTGAGAAGGCTCATAGATGCAGGCAAAATAAGGCATTTGAATCAATTGGGAAGGGAAGGGGCATTATTGCTTTCCATATTCTCCTGAGGCCCGTATCGCCTCTTCATGCAGGTAATCTTTTCGTTTCAATACAAAATTTCTTCCCAGGTAAAGTTTCCTCACCTGTTCATCGGCAGCTAATTCTTCTGCAGTGCCGTGTTTAAAGATTTTCCCGTCAATTAAGAGATAGGCTCTGTCACAAATGGATAAAGTCTCCGTGACATTATGATCAGTAATCAGTATACCTATGTTTTTATACTTAAGTTTAGCTACAATGGCCTGTATATCTTCAACCGCAATCGGGTCAATTCCTGCAAAAGGCTCGTCGAGGAGGATGAACTTTGGGTCGACGGCCAAAGCCCTGGCTATTTCGGTCCTTCTTCTCTCGCCACCGCTCAAGACATCGCCATTACTCCTCCGGACATGGTGGAGGTGAAACTCATCGATCAATGAATCCCGTTTGGCTTTTTGTTCTTCCTTTGAAAGGCTGGTCATCTCGAGTACCGCTGCAATATTGTCCTCGACACTCAGCTTGCGGAAAATTGACGCCTCTTGCGGCAGATAGCCTATCCCCATTTTCGCGCGCTTGTACATAGGTAACCCTGTAATGTCTTCTTCATTAAGAAAAACCTTTCCTTCATCGGGTCTCACCAGGCCTACCACCTGGTAAAATGATGTGGTCTTTCCGGCCCCATTGGGTCCCAGCAGGCCTACTATCTCGCCCTGGTTCACATCAAATGACACATGATTGACAACCGTGCGGCTCCCATATTTTTTTACAAGGTCCTTGGCAAAAATGCTTATTGACATAGTTAGCAAAAGTACGGGTTGAGCTGCATAAGTTCAGGCAGTAAGAGCCTTTGACACGCTTAAAGAACTTGTAAAACGGAAAAGCGTGTCATGCACATGACTGAGCTCATGCCAGGAACGTAACAAAATTCAACGTTCTTAAGTGAGATCAAAGCTGCCCCAAACTATTTAAGCCTTTTAAACTTTAAATCTCATTCTGCCTTAGCTTTGCTGCCCAATAAAACCATCGGAATTTTCCGTTGTTGCTAACAGATTTACTTAGGATGAAAGTTATCGACCATATTAAAGAGGCAAAAGGGACATTGATCTCATTTGAAGTATTACCACCATTAAAGGGAAAGGGTATTGAAGCTTTATATAAGCATCTTGACCCGTTGATGGAATTCAAACCGTCCTATATTAATGTCACCTATCACCGCAGTGAACACGTGTTTAAGAAACGTGCAGACGGAAGTTTTGAAAAAGTGATTGTTCGCAAGCGGCCGGGTACGGAGAGCATTTGTGCTGCGATAATGAACAAATACCTTGTCGACACCGTACCCCATCTTATTTGCGGCGGTTTTAGTATTAATGAAACAGAAGATGCCCTCATTAACCTGAGGTATCTTGGTATTGATAATGTTTTAGTACTGCGGGGGGATGCGGCGAGGAATGAATCTACTTTTGAACCAGAACCTAATGGACACAAATTTGCCAGTGGCCTGCTCAGACAAGTAATGGACCTGAATGCCGGAGTTTATTTAGAAGAAGATTTAAAAGGTCCACATAAGACGGATTTTTGTGTGGGCGTTGCTGGCTATCCCGAAAAACATTTTGAGGCGCCGAATATGGAAACGGACCTTCTTTATCTCAAAGAAAAGGTGGATGGTGGCGCTGATTATATCGTGACCCAAATGTTTTTTGATAACGAAAAGTACTATTCATTTGTAAAGGCATGTCGTGCAATAGGCATTACTGTTCCGATCATTCCCGGTTTGAAGCCTGTGTATAGCAAAAAACAGCTTACCATGTTGCCCAAGACCTTTCATATTGATCTTCCCAATGAACTTGCTAACGAGATTTTAAAGTGCAGGACAGACGAAGACGTAGAAAAAGTTGGCGAAGAATGGCTTTTACACCAGTCGCGGGACCTCAAAAAGAATGGTGTACCTGTATTGCACTATTATACACTGGGACGGCCGATGATGGTGGTAAACGTAGTGAGGGAGTTATAGGCTAAGAGGCCAAAAGAGAAAAAGAGTTGAAGGAGAGGTCGCTTCTGTTCCAGGTCGTTTTATTATCCTTAGTTGTTGTCGATTGATGGTGGAAAGTTATAGGCTAAGAGGTCGAAAGAGAAAAAGATAGGTACGAACCATTCCTGCTCTTTTGTCTCTTTTTCTCCTTTACTCTCTTAGCCAGATCTCTTACCCTATTTCAATACCTGCGCCAATACTTTCTCGTCAATCACTACCGGGTATTTCTTTTTCAATGTCTTTATCCATTCCTCTTCAAGCATTGCCTGGTAGTCATTCATTACTAATCCCCTTGCTTCGTTGAAGGTTCGGGGTGAAGGTTGAGTATAGACTTTACTTACCAACGAAAACGAAGCTGTCCTGTCTGTTGGATTGACCGACAAGGGAGTGATCATTCCATTCACAGGCGTTTTTCCATCCATGCCCGGTATCTGTGACCATTCATACCTTGCCGAATCTGCAACAACTTTTTCACTCACCGCTTCCACAGTTTTTGCCCAGTTAGCAGGATCGCTTTTTATCTTATTGTACAGTTCCTTTGCAACCGTTTCATCCGAACAGAAGAATATTACAGCATCTGCGCTTTTATTCCAATTATATTGGGACTTATTTTTTTCATACAGGGCCTGAAGCGCTACAGAATCATTTTGTGCTTTGTTCCAAACTTCCTGCTGCATAATTTCAAAAAACAGATTGCCGTCTTTAAATTCAGTCATTTGATTTTTGAATTCCTCGTTAAAATCTTCGAGGTGTAAACGGTAGTATTGATACATACTGTTCCTGACGAATTCATTCATTACATCCGGGTATGGCTTCACCGAAACGCGGTCGGCTTTATGACGGTTCATTTGAGCAAAACCAATCCATTCCATGACACGAAAAGTACTATCGCCAATTTTGAATAAGGCAGACGACGTATTCATTGCTCTCCCGATCCCGGGAGGTTTGGAATCGAGCAGGCTGTCGCTGAGGGCCCATAATACTGGTTCACTATATTCTGCCTTTTGAAAGAGGCCTTCTTTTTTTATACGATCATAAATAAAATCCTTTGCAGATTTCCAGCGATCATCAGCCATGATTTTCTGGCGCAACTCTTCAGTATTTGTTTTATCAGCCGCATTTGTCACAACGGGCTTCGCCGAAATTCTTTTCACGATATGGTATCCATAATCGGTTTCAAAGGGTTTGCTTACACTACCGTCTTTTAATGCCCAGATTGTCTTTTCAAATGTAGGATCATACTGACCCACCGAAATGTCGGGAATATTGCCATCACTCGCGGCGCTGACATAATCGTTGCTGTAGATAGAAGCCAGGCTTGCAAAACTTTCTCCAGCCTTTATCCTTTGGTGCAGGGAATCCGCAAGATGCTGAATGCTTTTTTTAGCAGTTTCTTTCATGCCCGGCGGAAAAGCAAGCAATATTTGCTGGACTTTTATTGTTCCCAGTGCTTTTCGTTCACCCAAATTCTTAAAAATATGATACCCCATTTTGGATAGGTATGGTTTCGAAATTTTACCAGGTGTTGTTGAATAGACCACATTTTCGAATTCATAAGGCAGGGTAAAGACGGTTATAAAATTTAAGTCGCCTTTATTATCTTTTGCAGACGGATCATCAGATAACTGCTGTGCAACCTTTAAAAAATCTTCGCCAGCCGCCAGGCGTTTTGTCACGTCATTCAGCTTTTTTCGGGCAGCTGCCGAGTCGATATTTCCCGATGCATTCTTCAATGAAAGAAAAATATGCGCAGCGTGAATGTCTTTCAGGCTTCTCTTAAAAGCTTCCTTCGAAAGCCGGTTGATCGCATCAGGATCGCTCATGTAATTTTCAATAACCTGACTGCGCAGGTTTTCAATCTCACTCTCTATGTTGGGTAGCGTATCATAGCGCCTGTCATAAGCCTCCCTGATCTTTAATCTTGAGTTGATATACAGATCGAGATATTGTTTTATGGCTGTGCTTTTGGAAACGGCCGTCTGTTGGTTGTTTTTATTAAAAGCCCGGAGAAATTCTTTCGTATCAGCTTTATATGGCCCGTAAGTGAAAAGTGTTTGGGAATGAGCATTGACCAGGGCGAACGAAACAATGATCGCAATAAGCCAATTTTTCTTCATAGTTTGAATTTCATTTGGTTTTGTATAACGAATTAACCGGCAGAATATTGAAGAGCTATTCGGTGAGGTCAGGGTGATTTCATCTTAATATCCAGGATCTCGTCCGTTTGTTTCCAGGTCAGCTTTTTTGCGATAATGCGTTTATCCTTGTCAAGCAAAAACACGGCGGGCACAACCTGCGCGTCATACAGTTGCGAATAACCCGGTACTCCCGCATCAACACGGCTCTTTTCTTCTTGTTTAGAATAGTACACATTAGTCCAACCAGTAAGATGATGCTTTCGCAAAAATTCAAGCCAGTCCTTTTTACTTCCATCCGTTTCTTTGCCAACGGCAAAGATTTTTACCCCTTCACGTCTCCATTTATTTTGATACATAGAGTCAAGGATAGGTACGGTTTCCCTGCAGTGGCCACATGTCGGGTCCCAAAAGCAAACAATGGTAAAACGGGCAGTATCTCCATATAATCGTTTTATTTTTCCGGTACTATCGGGAAGGGCGATCTCCTCAGCCGGGTTACCCATGATGTTTGCCATTAAGCTATACGCCCGGTCAGTAATAGATTTTTTGCCCTGTGGGGTCAGCCAATCGTATTCTTTTTGAGCAAAATACTTCTGGAAAAGGTGTACAAAAACCGCGTCTTCCCACATGTATTTCATATTGAAATAACGGTTGATGAATTTCACCAGCAGGTAACGCGTCATTTCCTTGCTCGCGCTGGCATAACCCATCATCCAGTCGATCTCCCTGTTAACGGAATCAGGATGTTGATAGACCAGGCTGGTATAGTATTTATCAACCCTTTCATCAAACAGGCTGGCGGGGGTCCGGGTAACACGGTCGTCCCAAAAATTGATCCCATCCCAATAGTGATTCTTGAAGTAGCGGTAGGCAAACGTGGAATCATATTTTCCGCCAGGGTGCTCCCCGGCTGGCGGAATTTTGGGCTCCTCCATCAGGTACATTAGGGTGCTTAAAAAACTACCGGGATATTTTTTGATGAATTCCTGCCGGAAATCGGATACTTCGGAGGACGTCTTCTTGAGGAGTTCCGCAAGCGAAATCGAATCTTGGGGCGCGGGCGAAGCTTTTAGCGCTTTATTGACCGAATCAAGCAATTTGCCTTTTACCAGCATATATTTCTGGTAGGTATTAAAAAGATCGTTATCGGGCGAATTTGTAAATTTTCTATCGTTCAGGTCAGCAGTATCAACCGCGACAGAAAAATGTTGTTTTTTGTCGAGCAGGAATTCGATAAACCTGTCCTTCGCAGGTGTGACAATGATGTAAATGCCGCCACCCAACTCCTTGGCGCCTTTAAACACACCTTCGCTCTTATCGTTGAGTTTTACCGAATCCACGAGCGGGTATTGCTTGCCCGAATAATGGCCGAGGTAAATGTATTGGTTCTTAAAGGGTTTGAAGGTGACTTTTATTTCATATCCACCTTGAGAATAAGCCAGGACCGCCAGCAGGAGGAATGGGACTAATACTATTTTTTTCATGAGCCAGAATAATCGGTAAAGTTATCTAAAACCCCTGATTGTTAGAAGACAGGAGCTGATTTCCTAGAAAGAGGTATCAACGAAAAAAACAGTTGCTTTATTAAGAAAAATGTGAAATTATCCGGGCTTTTACCCCTTTTGAATGCTGAAGGCTAGTTTTGCGCCGTGAGAACAAAAAAGAAGAATATCGTTTTGGAAAAGATCCTGGTGGAAGATTATGCCGCGGAAGGAAAATCGCTGGCAAGGTCGGATGGTAAAGTGATTTTTATCGAAAATGCCGTGCCCGGTGATGTGGTTGACGTTCGGCTAAATAAGAACAAGAAGGACTGGGCCGAAGGTTTCGCCTTGCATTTTCATTCATATTCCGCCGATCGGGTTGCGCCTTTTTGTTCGCATTTTGGCGTCTGCGGAGGCTGCCAATGGCAAATGCTTCCATATGAAAAGCAATTACACTACAAGCAACGCCAGGTAAGCGACAACCTGCAAAGAATTGGCAAGATTGCACTACCCGAAATATTGCCCATTATAGGTGCAAACGAAACAAAGTTCTACCGCAACAAAATAGAATACACTTTTGGGACGAAGGAATTCACGAAGGAGAAGCCGTTCAAAGTTGACCCTGGCTATCCCCAGCAGTTTCGTGATCCAGAGCCTGATTTGCACCGCCCGCGAAAGATCGCAGGTTATCATGCGAAAGGCTTTTTTGATAAGATTGTAGACATAGAGACCTGTTACCTACAAGCGGAACCTACGAACAGGATCCGCCTCGCCGTCAAAAAATTTGCAATTGATAATGACTATTCGTTTTATGACATACGACAGCATACCGGTCTTTTGCGAAACATGCAAATAAGGCTATGTACAACAGGGGAGTTGATGGTAAACATCGTTTTCGCATATGATGATAAAAAGAAAATAACAGCAATACTGAATAATGTCCGGACAGAAGTTCCTTCAATCACAACTTTGCTCTATACAATCAATACCAAAAAAAATGACAGTCTTCACGACCTGGAACCTGTAACATATTTTGGAAAGGGCTATGTTATTGAAAGGATGGAAGACTTTCAATTTAAGATCGGACCAAAATCATTCTTTCAAACCAACACAAGACAGGGTGAAAAGCTTTACAACGTCGCAAGAGATTTTGCGGCGCTAACCGGCAACGAGATTGTCTATGATCTATACTGCGGAACCGGAAGCATTGGCATTTTCTCAGGTAAAAATGCAAAAAAGATTATTGGTGTAGAAATGATAGCAGCCGCTATTGAAGATGCGAAGGAAAATGCCGCGCTTAACAATCTAAACCATGCGACATTCGTTGCGGGGGATGTAATTAAAGTCTGCGATGACAGCTTTTTTGCTCAGCATGGTCGTCCCGATGTGATCATCACGGATCCGCCAAGGGCAGGAATGCATGAAAAACTTGTTAGAAAAATCCTCGGGATCGGGGCGCCCGTTGTGGTGTATGTCAGTTGTAACCCCGCGACCCAGGCGCGCGACCTGAACTGGCTTGATGAAAAGTATGCCGTAAAAAAAATTCAACCGGTAGACATGTTCCCGCACACATTGCATATTGAAAACGTGGTACAATTAAGGCTAAGAGGTTAAAAGAGCAAAAGGGCAACCAACTTAGAAGTGTGCCCGATTGAAAAATGGTGACTTCGCTGCGCTATTTATTTTCTACCGTTGATTTCAAAATCTAAGGATGTCTTCATTAACTTTTTCACTTTGCCTCTTTTCACCTCTTAGCCTATCAATAACACGTTAACTTTTTCTCTTTTCCTCTTTTAATCTCTTAGCCTATTTTTGCCTTTATGAGTGAATTTCGTTTTACGCGACCCGACAGGTTTCCACCCGTAATAAAAAACCTGTTGATCATTAATATTCTTGTCTTTATTGCACAGCAAACCATTGGTAGAACTTCAGGCGTTGTCGAAAACCTTTTCGCGCTTCACGATATACATTCCGAATATTTCAAACCTCACCAATTGCTTACCTACATGTTCTTGCATGGTGGTTTTGATCACATTTTATTCAATATGCTGGCCGTATGGATGTTTGGCACAACATTAGAAAATTATTGGGGGTCGAAACGATTTTTGACATTTTACATTCTGTGTGGCGTTGGAGCAGGCTTATTACACCTTGGCGTCCTGTATTTTGAAATGGATCATTACGTTGCCAATTTAAAATTTTATAGTCCCGAGGATCAACTAATCATCACCCAAATGATTAACTCGCCGACGGTAGGAGCGTCGGGTGCCATATTTGGCTGTTTGGCTGCCTTCGGATACTTGTTCCCTAACTCGCTTATTTACATTTATTTTCTTTTTCCTATCAAGGCCAAATGGTTTGTGATAATCTACGGAGCTTTAGAACTTGCGCTGGCAGTGCGTAATTCTGCAGGTGACAACGTTGCACATTTTGCCCACCTGGGCGGTGCCATAACAGGGATTATTATTGTGATTATCTGGAACAAAAACAATCGCAGAACGTTGTATTAGAGAAAGATTAAATGACAGGACCTCCGGTCATGCAGGTAATGAATTAATGCCTGTTTTTCATTTTCTGTCGCAGGACTTTTGAATGAGGATGTCTTGGTTTAATTTTACTCAGGAAACTGACTTATGGCCTACCACGAGCAACAATATAAACGGCGAATATCTCTTGCACAGGCCAACAATGCATTGATCGCCTTAATTTCTATCAACGTCATTATTTTCATTATACTCGCTTCGCTTAAAGCCATCTTTCTTGTCCAGTACCGGAATAATGAGGAAGCTTTTAATTTTTTTAATACCCATGTTCTCAACCAGTTTTCCCTTGCAGCGCAACCTGAAAAAATAATATCAAGACCATGGACCGTGCTGTCGCACATGTTTACCCACAGCAATGTCTGGCGACTGCTTGGAAATATGTTGTGGCTGTGGCTGTTTGGTTACATTTTCCTGGATCTGACGGGCAATCGAAAAATAGTTCCTCTTTACATCTACGGCTGTCTTGCGGGAGCGTTGGCATTTGTACTTTGTTACAACCTGATGCCCTCACTCCGGCTGCACCTCGCCGATGGCGTGATAATGGGAGCACAACCGGGTGTAATAGCTATTGCAGTCGCAGTGACCATGATCGCGCCCGTCTATCGCATTTTTCCAATGATTCTTGGCGGTATCCCTTTATGGATCCTTACCGCCATCTATTTGGTAGTCGATCTTGCCAGCATTTCGTTAAATAATACTGCTGAATATACTGCGCATCTTGCGGGGGCACTTACCGGGTTTTTATTTATCTATTCTTTCAGGAAGGGCTATGACTGGAGCGAATGGATGAGTAACTTCTTTGACTGGGTCTCCAACCTTTTTAATCCCGAAAAACCCAGGAAAGGAAAAAATATTAAGCAGGAATTATTCTACAAATCTTCTACCAGGCCATTTAAGAAAACGCCCAATATCACCGAGCAAAGAATAAACGAAATACTCGACAAGATCAATCAAAAAGGATTTAATTCGCTGTCAGAAGAAGAAAAAGAGCTCCTTAAAAGAGCCAGCCAGGAAAAATAAATTGAAAGCTACCATACCCGCGGCTTTCAAAACTCCGTGTACCACGTTTAAACACGGGTCTGCTTCCCTTCATTTAGTAAATTGCAGCAATGGCCAGTAAGTTTCGAATTTTTACAAGGCGGTTTCTCATCATTCTAAACTGCGTGGTAGTATTCTTTTTTTTGCTGGCTTGTCTCGCTCCTTATTTTGATCCGCAATCGCTCTGGTTCCTCTCTTTCCTTGGAATTGGTTTTCCTTTTTTGTTGTTGGTGGTATTAGGTTTTTTTGTTTGGTGGTTATTTGTAAAAAGAAAATATGCCTGGATATCAGCTATCGCCATGCTAGTGGGTATAAAAAGCATCAGCGTCCTGGTAGCGTTCCATTTCCCTAAAGGATTTGACAGGGAAAAAGATGCGGGGACCATTCGAATTGCGACCTGGAATGTAGCCCGCTTTATAGAAATGAAGCGAAATAACAACAAGGGTAGCCAGACCAGGCTGAAAATGCTCGAGCAAATCCGACAACAGGACGCCGATATTTTATGCTTGCAGGAATTTTTTCACTCCTATGATTCCGCGTGGTATCACAACCTGGATTATGTCAGGGATAAACTCAATTATCCCTATCACTATTATTCTCATGATATCGATGGCGACAAACATTTCACAGGAAGTGTTATTTTTTCAAGATTCCCTATTCTCGACAGCGGAATGATCCGCTATCCGCGGCCGACATTGCCGGAAGCACTGATGCATGCGGATATCAAGGTCAACAACCGTATCATAAGAGTGTATACCACGCACCTGCAATCCGCTCAGCTCGGGAAAAGCGACTATGAAAAAATCAACAGGATTAAAGAGGGCGACGACGATTTTTTTTCAAACTCAAAGACGATATTTTCGAAAGTAAGAAACGGAATTACCACCCGCAAGATCCAAACAGACATCATACGCCAGGTGCTTGGGGACAGCCCATACCCCGTTGTTTTTTGCGGCGACCTCAATGATATACCTAATTCATATACCTATTTCAAAGTGAAAGGCAGAATGCAGGACGCCTTTCTCAAGCGGGGCTTTGGACTTGGCAGAACATTTTCAGCGATATCACCCACTCTTCGTATTGATTATATTTTTGCGGACGACCATTTCGGAGTAGATCAATTCAGGCGCATTGTGAGAAATTACTCCGATCACTATATGCTGGTTGCCGATATAAAACTAAAATCTTCACCTCATGCTCCCGGTCCATAGTTGTAATTGTGGCACGGCATAACAGATAGTAATTACCATTACTTTTGCATCAATTTTTTTTAGGTTCCTGTTAAATTATGAGCGATCTGAAAGTATACAATTCTTACAGCCGGCAAAAAGAAGAATTCGTTCCCGGCACTCCCGGTCACGTGGGCATGTACGTTTGCGGGCCTACGGTAAGCGGCGAAAGTCATCTCGGCCATGCGCGACCCTATATTACATTTGACGTCATCTACCGATATCTCCTTTATCTCGGCTATAAAGTACGATATGTTCGAAATATTACAGATGCCGGTCATTTTGAGGAAGAAGGCAGGGAAGCGGAGGATAAGATCTCAAAAAAAGCGGTGCTTGAAAAGCTGGAGCCAATGGAACTGGTCCAGAAATACACCAATCTCTTCCATTGGGCAATGGAACAGTTCAATACGATTCCACCTACCATTGAACCTACCGCTACGGGGCATATTGTGGAGCAAATTGGAATGATTGAGGAGATCATCAAAGCGGGCTACGCTTATGAAGTAAACGGCTCTGTTTATTTTGATGTAAAAAAATATGCTGCTACTCATGAATACGGGAAACTGAGCGGCAGAGTAATTGACGACTTGCTTGAAACAACAAGGGAATTGGAGGGACAGGAAGAAAAAAGAGATAAGGCTGATTTTGCCTTATGGAAAAATGCTGCGCCCGAACACATCATGCGTTGGCAAAGTCCATGGGGAGTTGGTTTTCCCGGGTGGCATATCGAATGTTCAGCCATGGCAACCAAATATCTTGGAACGCAGTTCGACATTCACGGAGGGGGCATGGATCTTTTGTTTCCGCATCATGAAAGCGAAATAGCCCAAAGCACTATTTGCAATCACAAACCACCCGTTCGTTATTGGATTCATAATAACATGATCACTATTAACGGGCGCAAAATGGGCAAGAGTTATAATAATGTGATCAAGCTTACCGAATTGTTCAGTGGTGAACACCCGCTACTTCAAAAGGCTTTCCACCCAATGACGATCCGGTTCTTCATATTGCAGACACATTATCGCAGCACGCTTGATTTCAGCAATGATGCCCTGCTTGCCGCCGAAAAAGGAATGAAGAGGCTGTGGGATGCTTATGAAACCCTCAACAAGGTCAGGGGAACCCGCAATGAGTCGACTGAAAAAGCAAACGATGCGCAGCTTGACGGCAAAGTGTTGAAATTGTTGTCGGAATTTGATGAGTTTATGAATGATGATTTTGGTACGGCACGTGTGTTAGCCAATATGTTTGAACTTGCCCCTATGATCAATTCGATGAAGGATAAAACAATTGATGTAAACTCATTATCCAGGTCAACATTTGACCACCTTGTTCTCAAATTCAAAGTATACCTGGAAGATATATTTGGACTAAAGAGTGTAATGGAAGCCGATAATTCGAAATTGCAGAGCGTTATGCAGCTATTGATCGATATCCGCAAGGAAGCGAGGAAGCGAAAAGACTTTGTAACCTCTGATAAAATAAGAAATCAATTGGCCCAACTGGGCATTTTGATTAAGGATGAAAAGGATGGAGAAATGAGCTGGAGCATAGAATAGTTTAGCTGCAAAATTTAACCACCTTCAAATCCTCTAAGATTTTCAATTCTCCATCAGCATTATAGAAAAACCTATAAACAATTTACTATCTGAAATTACGTTTTACTGGTTCATCACAATAGTGTGAAAATTGACAGTATCCAAACAAGCTGGCATTATGCGTTTCCGGAAATTTATATTCAAACCCGTATTGATCTTTTTGGCTGGAATATCTATTCTGATAACAGCGTGTGAAAAAACTCAAGATGAACCTGCCGTTATAGACAATACGATTGCCGGCATAATTTTGAACGATTCCACGCTTAGCACGTTCGAAGCGCTGATGGTGAAAGCAAACCTGGCAATCACATTCGACGGGACGGACCCCTATACAGTATTCGCTCCGGACAATGCGGCATTTGCTGCGTCAGGTATTACGACGACTGTCATCAACAATTATTCGCAGTCGCAGGCACAAACGATATTTTTATATCATGCCCTTATTTCGAAAGTAATGGCTACAGATCTGCCGGCCGGTCCCAATGCGCCAGTGATCACATTCACCAATGACTCAGTTTTTGTTACAAAAGACGGTTCCGGTAGCATTTTTGTCAACGGAAACAAATTGATCCAGGCAGATATTCCTGCAGACAACGGTGTGATTCATAAAATCAACGGTGTTTTGTACCCGCCGGCATCCAATATAGAGGAAACGATTGTTCTAAATGGGTTGGACTCCCTTGCCAAAGCCATTGCGCGTGCCACAAACGATTCGACCGGCGACAGCAGCCTGGATAGTATACTTAACTCGTCAATGGTGACCATGTTTGCCCCAACTGATTCTGCTTTTGCATACCTCGACTCATTATGGTCAACGAATATCGATAGTGTTGGCATGGACACTTTGGTGAATGTTTTGAAGTATCATATTACACCCGGTCGCATCTTTTCCTCTGATTTTGTTGATGGACCGCTGCCCATGTTTTCAGGTGGTAATACGGTGATTGGTTTGACCAACGGACCAACCGGTGGTCCCACAATTACCGGTACAAACAATGGAGGAAGTCCATCTAACATTATCGCTCCAAATATCATCTCACGAAACGGCGTTGTTCATATTATCGACAGGGTACTGTCACCTTAACCTATCTTAAGCGCCCTCACGATTTCTCTTTTGCCCGGTGGTCCTGGTATTTTCTCCACAATAAACTCCGACGCCTGCATAGCCCTTCGCACATCACCTTTGCTGCAATAAGTTACCAGTATTCCATTGTCTTTCAGAATTGCATATAGCATTTCAAACACTTCCCTGGTCCAGAGTTCAGGCTGGGCGGATGGCGCAAAGGCATCGAAGTAAATTATGTCCGGCCTAGGAAAATTGTTATGACCAAGGATTGACTTATTAATATTCAGCAATGAGAGCGGTAGTTTATGGATGGTGAAAAAAGAATTAATTGCGACGTCTCTCTCCCATTCACACTGGTGCATTTTTTCGAAGGACGGTAACAGATCGTCCCGCTTTAACTGCTCACAATAGTTCAACGTATCAACCTGTTCAGCATTCAGTGGAAACAATTCGATAGTCGTATAATGAATATTAAGATTTGGGCCTGCTTCAATAAGGGTAAGAAGTGCATTGAGCCCGGTGCCAAACCCCATTTCCAGAACATGTATGTCAGCCGTCCGGTTTTTATTTCGAAAGAAAAGCAATCCATTATTGATAAACACATGTTCGGATTCCTGTATCGCTCCATGAAGTGAATGATAACTGACATTCATTTCCGGTATTGAGACAGTGTGTGAACCATCTTTGGTTATGATCAATGATTTTTTCATTTTTAACAGGTTCGGGTTGGACATCAAGGCGCTGGGTTCAAAAGTATAACATACCTTAGTTCTATGCACTATGTTGAACATCTTTCCAAAGACAAAATGCTTAGAAAACTGATAAACGGCGCTGAGCCTTATGCCTTAAAAAAAAGGAAAAACATCTGTACCTACCTGTGTGCTTCCATTATGAGCCAACAATTGTCGACAAAAGTGGCGACTGTAATTCACAATCGTTTCCTTGCATTGTATAATGGCAAGGACCCTTCACCGCAGCAAATACTCGATACCCCATTCGAGACATTGCGAGGCATCGGGCTTTCCAATGCAAAGGCGGGCTATGTGAAAAATGTGGCCCAATTTGAAATTGATTTTGGGATGGACCACAAAAAATTGCACGCGATGAGCAATGAAGAAGTGATCGCTTACCTGACCCCGATAAAAGGCGTTGGACGATGGACCGTGGAAATGCTGCTGATGTTTGCACTGGGCCGCGAAGACGTGTTTGCCATCGATGACCTGGGTATTCAGAATGCCATGATTAAATTATACAAGCTGAAAAGCGATAATAAGAAAAAATTAAAGGAAGACCTGCTTCGGATATCAGCAAAATGGTCGCCTTACAGAACTTATGCGTGCCGGCATTTGTGGGACTTTAAAGACAATGCGCCGGACCCGGGGAAAGCCAATGCTAAAACCAAATGATGGCACGTTTGTCCCTCCAATGGACCGAACATCTTGCGTCCACCTACCATTCGTCAAATAAGGCAAAATTTAACACCCTAACTCTGTCTCTCAAACGTATAGTCATTAATTTACACGTCCTTTTATTTTTATAAAAAAATAAACATATGCCAACTACCACATGTGAGATTTCAGGAGCCGTTTACCAGTTAGACTATACCAAGATGGCTTCAAAAAGAGGACAGTATTATTTCGGAAAAATTCATAGTACCCCGGTAACAGGTTTCGCATTCACGGCGCTTAACGATGGCGGACATGAATTTGACGACAGCCGCGAGCCACGCCACCGGCAGGAGGCCATTGTGAACGCAATCCAATTGCACGAAGGCCAGTAATGATCAGGTTAGCAATATGGCCTTGATGCAATTGTCCAGTTTCTTATCAAAGACTTCATAGGCCCTGGCGCCTTGCTGTAACGGGAACTGGTGGGTGATGATATCTTCTATCGCATATCGTTGCGGTATTTCTTCCTTCAATAATCTTTCAGAATAAAAGCGGGCGGGACAGCGGCCCGTTTTGTAATTAAGGTTCTTGTTATAGGCCTCGACGGGAGAAAATGAAAAATGTTTTGCGGTATGCACGCCTGCAGACGAAATAATGCCGCCGGGGCGAAGAATATCAATTGCGAGTTGCAGCGATTGTTCGCTGCCTACGGCTTCCATCACCGCGTCAGCTCCCCGGCCGTTTGAACTATTTAGAATCGTGTCCTTAATGTCAATAAGTGACGGGTTCAATGGGGTAGCGCCAAAACTTTCGGCCACTGCGAGTCTTGCGGGTATGGTATCAACCGCAAACAAAGTTTCAGCCCCGAGATGTTTCGCAGCGATAATGGCCATCAGCCCTACTGGCCCGCAGCCAATGACCACATACATATTCTTGTTGGCGATTGTGGCATTCTCAGCACAGTAATATCCCGTTGAAAAAACATCACCAAGCAACAATCCTTTTTTCTCATTAAGATCTGCACTCAATGGTAAAAGTGTACTATCGGCCATAGGCACACGAACATAGTCTGCCTGTGCTCCATCAAGGCCTTTCCCTTTTTCGACCCATCCAAATAGGCTGCCTTTTTCGCAACGACACGTCAGACCGATACGACAATAAAAACATTCACCGCAGGATGTAGTAAACGGGCTAATTACCCTCGATCCTTTCTTAAATTTCTTTACCTCATTACCTGTTTCTTCCACGATACCCGTAAACTCGTGCCCCATCACAGTTCCATAATCAAGACCGGTCTCCCTGCCATGATACACATGAAGATCAGATCCGCAAATTCCTGACATCGTTATTCTCACTATAGCATCAGATGGACTGAGCAATCCAGGATCGCCGACTGTGCAGTATTCAATAATTTCCTTTCCACCGAATGTCAGTGCATGCATGACACGAACAAATGATTAGGGTTAAAGATGATTAATTATCGTCCGGGTTATATGATCACTTTCTCCAGCTTAGCCAGCCGGTCTTCAGAAATACGCGCTCCCAAACCGGGTTCTTCGGGGACTTTTATCAATCCATTTTTTTCATACCTGATGCCGCCATTCACCGGGTCTTCACTAAACATCAGTGCCGTATCAAAATCAAAATGAACGATCATCGGGCTGCATAAAGAAAAATGAGCAAACGCCGTCATTGCCAGTCTTGATTCCATGAATGCTCCAACCTGCAGATGCATGTCCGCAGCTTCAGCCATTCTCGCTATTTTCAACGCTTTAAAAATTCCACCAGACTTTCCCAGTTTAATATTCAACTGGTCACAGGCGTTCAATTGAATCAACCGGTCGGCATCATAATGATCGCCGCAACTTTCATCACACATAATGGGTATTGGACTTTCTCTTTTCACTTTTGGCAATTCCAAAAAAGCCCAACGCGGAATTGGTTCTTCGCAATGTTGAATACCAAATCGGGCAAGTTCTTTCAAAGTAGTTATCGCCTCTTCAACACCCCAGCCCTGGTTTGCGTCGATGCGCAACGGCAGTTCGTTTCCTACTGCTCCGCGTATTGCTTTAATGCGGAGCACGTCAGTCGGGCCGTGCTTCCCTAACTTTATTTTAATGGCAGGATATCCCTGGTCTTGGATTTTTTTTGCATCCGCAGCCATCTTTTCCGGGTCGCCGATGCTTACAGTATAATCTGTCACGATATCCTTTTTATTTTCTCCACCGAGGAATTGGTACAATGGCACACCTGCATGTTGCGCGGCAATATCATAAAGAGCCATATCAAATGCGCTTTTGACGCTATTGTTTCCATAGATCAGCTTGTCCATGTCTGCGATGCGTTCTTCAATAGCAAGCGCATTTTTCCCCTTAAATAATTTTGCGAAATAGTGTCCTACCACGAAGCATGTGTCGACGCTTTCACCATTGATGCTCATAAAAGGACTGCATTCGCCATAACCGGTAATGCCCTGGTTGGTTTCGATCCGCACCACTAAATTTTCCGCGTTGAGTATTGTACCGAGTGAAATTATAAAGGGATCTTTTAGCGGAATAAATAGCTTATACAGCCCGACCTGTCGTATTGTTATTTCATTTGTTTGTTGGTTCATTGCCATTTATTAAAAAATAGCCTGACGCCCATGTTTATGGAACCGGTCAGTGGGGCATCATCGTTCACAAAAAGATATTCGCTTGGATAGTCTGTTGTTGGAAGTAGTAAGCGGCCTTCTGTATAAAAATAAATATCAGGCGCTACCTTGGTTTCAAAACCCAAACCCATGTCAAATGTCAGGCGTTTGAAATGGCCCTTTCCCTGTACCACAGGAATTACATAATCTGCGGTGTCAATAATGGCAGAATGCCTGTTACTCACTGTGCCAAACATGAGTCCGAATCCGCCGTAGATGTATAAATTCCAACTTTTCTCAGATTCATACCCTCCTTTGAGGTAATGTTTCCAGCCGGTTGAAATATGGCCAAATCTCAAATTGGCATCATTTGTAAAATTCACCTGCAGTGGGACCGTGAAAACCGATTTCGCATTTGCCGTGAGATCATTGCTGAATTTTCCATTGATAGTATAATAAAACCAGGCGTACAACCCATCTTTCTGCCCAAAACTAAAATTGGCGGCTATCGTTTGAGCTGCACACCAGAATTGTTGATCTTCTTTAAAGCTATGCAGAGCGCCTACATCCGTAGCAAGACTGAATCGTGTTCGTTGTGAACAGGCAGCGCCGCCAATAAATAAAAAAATAAGCAGTATTGATTTCTGTATTTTCAACAAGGGGAATTGCTGTGCAATGTTAAGAAAAAAATTACCGGCTACCCGAAACAAGGCAACCGGCATTATATGATAAGCAACCGTTCTGCTTTATTTTGCCAGTTTTAGTTCTTTGATAAGATGGCCTGCACCGCCAAGCTTATCTATGCACCAAAGAACGTAACGTACGTCAACACATATTGTACGGTTAAGGTCTTTATCAAATGCCATTTTATGACTAAGCGCCTCGTAATTGCCGTCGAAAGCAAGACCGATTAATTCCCCTTTTCCATTTAATACCGGTGAACCGGAATTGCCCCCTGTGATGTCAGTGGTACTGATAAATGCAACAACAAGATCTTTTCTCACGGGATCAGCGTACTGACCAAAATCTTTTTTCTTCAATAATTCGATCTGCTTTGCAGGTAAATCAAATTCGTAGTCCCCCGGAACATATTTTTGAAGCAGTCCCTTTGAGGTGGTAACATAATCATAGAGGACGGCGTCACGTGGACGATAGGATTTTATGGCCCCGTAAGTTACCCGCATGGTGAAGGTAGCATCGGGATACATCTTTTTTGCTTTAACAGTATCCATTTCCATGATCCCTTTCAGATACAACCTTCCGAGATCACTGTTTCCTGCCACAAATTGCTGGTAGTACGGCAGGTATTTCCCGTTGTAATTGTCATAAAAGGCACTGGCATAGGCAAAGGCCGGATCATCCTGGAGAACATTCGCATCGGGGTTGCTCACGAATGCGTTCCAACGGGCATCATCAAATACGAAGGTTTTATTAAAAATATCCGCTGCAAATTTTTTATACGTGGCTTCATCGCTTAGCGATCCGTACCTGTCTTTTATTGTTTCATAAAAACCAATCGGGTGTTGTTCTTTAGGAATATCCTGGTAAAACAACCGCGTAACGGTCGCCACAATATTCTGATCTGAAATTTTGTCTTCGTCTTTTAAAAATGACGTTCTTGCCTTTACTGCCGCGTCGATGGCCTTTTGTATGTCTGCCTTTGAAGAAGACGTTTTTACCAATGCCGCCTCTACTTGTTTCAAACTCATCCCAAACATCATCAGGGGTGAACCAAAAATGCCTTCATTCATATACATCCGGTGTTTTGCATATTTGCGCCATGCCTCATAAACTTCATTCCAGTCTGAAAAAATTTTTTGATATTCTGACTTTCCCTGCGCCCAACCCATAAACTTTTCTTCATCCTTCTTTTTCTGACCATATACATCGTATTTCAAAAGCTGTTTTGTTTCACCATCGTAGAATTTCCAATAGTTTGCGATCATAGCATACGCCGGGGCCAGCTTTAATTTTGTTGCCGCATCTTTCTTCATTTCCTCGAACATATATTTAAGCCTCATATCCCTTAACTTAACAAGCGTAGGATTATTAATATCCGTGGAAAGCTTTACACCGTAAGAACTTTCATATCGGTTTGTGCCACCGGGATAACCCCAGATCATATTGAAATCTCCTTCTTTCACTCCTTTAATTGACACGGGCAGAAACCATTTTGATTTCAGAGGCTTATTGTCAGAATTGTACTTCGCTGGTTTACCTGCAGGATCACTGTACACGCGAAAAACAGAGAAGTCGCCGGTATGTCGCGGCCACTCCCAATTGTCCGTGTCACCACCAAAATTTCCCACTGTTTCGGGTGGGGCACCTACCAGCCTTACATCAGTGTAGCGCTGGTAGACAAATGCGAGAAATTGATTTCCTTTAAACAGCGGGCTTATTCTTGTTTCAACGCTCTGATCGGGGTCGCTCATTCGTTTGTTAATCAAAGCAAGTACAGAACTTTGTTTTTTCTGGCGATCCATCCCACTCAATGTTCCCAATGAATCCATCACCTCCCTTGTGACATCTTCGATTCGTAAAAGAAACTGCACGCTTAGAGTTGTGGGAATCTCTTCAGCCTTGTTTTTGGCATAAAAGCCGCTTTCCAGGTAGTTCCTGTCGACGGTGCTCGCCGCCGCAATGGCATCGTAGCCACAGTGATGATTGGTAAAAATCAATCCTTCTGCACTTACTATCTCACCGGTACAACCGCCTCCAAAAATGATAATCGCGTCCTTAAGCGATGCCTTATTAATATTATACAGCTGCTCTTTGGTCAGTTTCAATCCTTTTTTGACCATATCACTGTAAACCTGTTGCCCCAGCAATAACGGCAGCCACATTCCTTCATCGGCAAAAGACCTTAGTCCGGTTAACAACGAAATAGTAGCAATGATTAAAAGCTTCTTCATTCAGATTAGTTTTTCAATGTAAACAAACGTACTATAAAATAAAGCCGCTGCCAAAACAGGGTCATCTAATGAAGCAGTTATTGATGTAAAACAATAATTATGTATCCTGTTGGTTCAATACTTTCCAAAGCAGGTCCTTTAACTCTGTAAGACCTTTATTAGTGACCGATGAAATGAATATATGAGGAATTCCCGGGGGCAGCTCTTTCCTGATCGCAACAGTTAATTCTTCATCCAGCATATCACTTTTACTGATGGCAATCACAAATTGCTTATGCAGCAATTCAGGATTATACATTTCAAGCTCATTCACTAGTATCTCAAACTCTTTTTTGTGACTATTACTATCTGCCGGTATAAGAAATAATAAAACAGGATTGCGTTCAATATGCCTTAGAAAACGATGGCCCAGGCCCTTTCCTTCGGCGGCACCTTCAATGATGCCCGGTAAATCGGCTATACAAAAACTTCTGCCATCGCGGTATTCCACCATACCCAGGTTTGGCGTAATGGTGGTAAATGCATAATCTGCGATTTTTGGTTTTGCCGCCGTGATCACAGAAAGAAGTGTCGATTTTCCGGCGTTAGGAAATCCGACCAATCCCACATCTGCCAGAACCTTTAACTCGAGTATCTTCCATCCATCAACGCCCGGCAGGCCCGGCTGTGCATATTCGGGCGCCTGGTTGGTTGCGGTAGCAAATTGACTATTGCCAAGGCCACCCTTTCCGCCGGGCAACCAGATTATTTCCTGGCCATCTGCTAAAATCTCGGCTTCCTGTGCTCCTGTTTCTTCGTCACGGGCTATTGTACCAAGCGGCACTTCAATAATAATGTCTTTCCCGGACCTACCGGTGCTATTATTGGCGCTGCCTCCTTCTCCATTTTCAGCCAATACATTTTTATAGTAGCGCAGGTGAAGCAAGGTCCATAAATTACGATTGCCTTTTAAAATAATATGCGCACCACGCCCACCGTCACCTCCGTCTGGCCCGCCCATGGCAGTGAGCTTATTGCGCATAAAATGCTTGCTGCCGGCGCCTCCATGGCCGCTCCTGCAAAAAATCCGTATCTGGTCGACGAAATTGCTTTTTTCCAATTGCTTGTATTTGCAGCGAAATGCAAATATACCGTGTCATGAAAGCAAATGATTAGCAATGAAGTTTATAATTCTTTTATTGGCGGTTCCTTTAATAAATGAACAATGCAACAATAAAAACAAAGGCAAGGTTCCCGAATGTATTATGCAACGGATCGAAGAGATAAAAAAAGAAGCCAAGTGGAACCCGCCCGCGGAAATCAATGAATATGAATTCCGGGGCAAGAATGTTTATCTCATTAGCAGCAACTGCTGCGATCAATATAACAATTTAGTCGATAGCGATTGCCAGGTGATATGTGCACCATCCGGTGGAATTACAGGAAAAGGCGATGGAAAATGCAATGATTTCACAACCGTAGCGAAACATACCAGGCAGATCTGGAAAGATGATCGTTGACAAAAAATAAAAAGGGTTTTGGTGTTAACCAAAACCCCTCATTTCTCTTTTTTGTTTCCTTCGCTGGCATTACCCAGATCAGGTTCAATGGGTATATTCTCAGATTACTTTTGAATCACCCCAAAAGAGATTTGATAAATATAGTTCGAAAAGCGTGCCAATACGGAAAGCTGTTAACAACTAAAATTTACCCATTTATTATTTCGCCTCCGTTGGGATGCAAGAATTGTCCTGTCATATAACTTGAATCGGAAGTCGCCAGGAAAAGATAAGAAGGCGCGATTTCCACAGGTTGCCCTGCTCTCTCCATCGGTGCATCACTACCATGCTGCGCTACCTTTTTTCCTTTGAAGCTGGATGCAATTAACGGCGTCCATATTGGACCCGGCGCCACACCATTTACCCGGATTCCTTTTTTTACAAGATTGGACGAAAGGCTTCGTGTAAATGCAACAATGGCACCCTTCGTGGACGCATAATCTATCAATGAAGCACTTCCCCTGTACGCGGTTACTGATGATGAGTTAATAATGCAGCTGTTTTTTCTCATATACGGTAATGCAGCTTTTGTTATCCAGAAATATGAAAAAATATTTGTTTCAAAAGTGGTTAACATCTCCCGGTTAGTAATCGTTTCCAGGCTTTTGTTTTCATAATGGATCGCGGCGTTATTTACCAAGATATCTATTTTGCCATATTGCTTCACAACTTCTTTCACAGCCTTAATGCAGTTCTTTTCCTTCGAAATGTCGCCCCGGATCAGATGGCAGGTACCACCATAATCGCTTTCAATAATACGTTTGGTGTCCCGGGCATCTTTTGTTTCACTGAGATAGGAGATCGCGATCCTTGCCCCCTCTTTTGCAAAGAGAATGGCTACTGCTTTCCCGATACCACTATCTCCTCCTGTGATGAAAGCGATTTTATTTTTTAATTTATCGCTTCCTCTTATTTCCGGGTAATCGACGACCGGTTGGGGCTTCATCCGTTTTTCAAGCCCTGGTCTTTGCTGGTGCTGCGGCGGCCGCACATTCTTTTTTTTACTTCCCTTCTGCATCTTTTTTAGGAAAGAAATTTCTATACCATATTGAACCAATTAAGCTTAACGGCTGCGATTTGAGTAAAAAGGTTCAACTAAATCGGTTAATTGCTGAAAAAATTCCCCAAATAGCGTTCGCGCACGCTAATTTTCAGACAATACTCTTTACGGCACGAAATTTTCAACCTTGTATTCGTATTTGACTATGAAAGCAGCGACAAACAGTAACTAATTTTTTTAACCCTAAAATTATTTTTTATGCTACGCTGGACAGTAATATTTCTTATTGTTGCCATTATAGCAGCTATTTTTGGATTCGGTGGTGTAGCAGCAGGTGCAGCTTCCATCGCTAAGATTTTATTTTTCATTTTCATTGTATTATTTATTCTTTCGCTTATTTTCGGTCGCTCTGCGAGGAGCAACTTATAAGCAACGATAGTAATGCACGTATGAAAAATAAAAGCCGGTTACCTAAAGTAGCCGGCTTTTTTATGTGATGATTGAAATGGAAATACTATTGAAGTCTAAAAAGGACAAAAGACGATGAATTCCGCTGCCCGTTAATTTTTTGCAGCGTCGTCTTTGGAAATCTTTTTATGCAGGCGTTCTACTTCCTCCATAAACGATATCACTTTCGGATCTGCATATGGACCATAAGCATCGACAAGAGTGCCCTTAATACCATCATGCGTCTCTATAGCATACAGAATCGAATTGTCGGCCGGGTCACTTGCGCCCTCGAAACGAAAAAAATCGTTTACCTGAACCTCACCGGGCTCATAGATTTTTTCATGTTGCAAAGACAACAAACCTCGTTCCCCAGCTTTAAAATCTTCCGTATAACCCTCTAAGGTGAGCTTGTTCAAACATGACGCGAGCGTCTTCATATCTTCGGTGGTTGATCTTGTTTGCATATAAAATGTTTTAACTAATGATCAAATGGTCAGTTTATTCGAAGAGGCTGTCTCAAAAGCCTGATCGAAATATTAAACCGGTCATAATATTTAGTATCATAAAGCCGGGTTCAGCAATTCTTCGCCGGCATTTTCTTTTGAGACAGCCTTACGTTCATCAGGCCGGCTGTGCATCACGCAATTGCTTGATCCGATCATGAGAACGTCTCAAGTTTGCTTTTTGATCCATGATCAGCTGCCTGATTTCACTAGACAATTCCGCATCACTTGACAGAGCTGTCTCATAGGCCTTTTGTGCAGCATCTTCGCCATATTCGCAGGAAGCCAGGATCGCCTTACGATCTTTTCCTGTGAAAGTGGCTTTTACGTCCATCCACGCCCTGTAGATTTTACCAGCCGTTGTGGTACTGTTTGAAGGTTCTTCGCCAGATGCACTGACATACTGCCTTAGATCGTTGACATAGCTACGGCTCTCTGCGGCCATCTGTCTGAAAATAGCCTGCAGGTCCGTATCTTTTGTCTTGGTTTCATCGGCTGCCTTTTCATAGCCCTGGACCCGGTCATTGTTTATCCTGATCAGGTCATTAAGTACTTCCGCGGTTTTTTCGTTAATGTACATACGTTACTTTTTTAGTTATGAATGAATCTGTTTTTCAACACAAGAAGTAATTTCTTCTACAATGAGGCGTTATCGGAAGTCGCACCACCGTGCACACTCGCTGAATTTTAAGCGCCTTATTATATTTTACTGCCTGTAAATCAAAAAACGTTATCAATAAGTGATAAAAAAACCATACCAGTAACGACAATCGGTTGTTTTTACCTAAATTTCCTTCCTCTTTTGACGCGATCGGTATATTAGAATTTGCCTATTGATAATCGGCCGGTTCTAAACCGGATGTATAGCTTACTAACACACTTTGCAAATCGGGTTTTGTAAGCCGGGTAAATTTTAATGAACAATTATGCGGACCTACCGTCTTTTATTTCATTTTATGCTGATACCCTCGTCAATTAGCAAGCGAGACAGGGGTTAATAGTCTTCAAAGTGTAGAACTTGTTGCTCAATGATCAGGCATTAATAATCTACTGTTGTTATTGGTACTGCGTTTGCCTTACTCTTAGGTAAATCATATAAATTAAGTATGCTTCAAAATTTACACGTAATACAAAAAAAGATAGGTGATATCGGGCTGGGTCTGTTGAGGTACAGGGAAAACAGATCACCCGTAACCGTTCAAATAAGAGTTACATGCGACCATGATAACCTGTTGTATTGTCATGCCCCAGAAAGCAAGGACCTATTGCAGTTAAGGAATAAAAGAGTTAGTGTATTGCAGAAATCCAAAGATGACTTCTTATATATTACGGGACGTGCAGAAACCTCCACGAAAATTGGTAGCGTGTTGCAGGTTCGGATTGTTAAGGCTTGCTGGTTCATTCGGAGAAGAAAAGGTAGTGTAACCTGGTTCCAGGAAAAACATATTTATGACAGGATACCGCAATAATGAAACGTTCCGCATCCTTTTTCCTAACGGTCAAACCTAAAAATCTCTGCGTCTTTATTTTTTGTCCCTTTGAGCATATCTTTTATGATCACGGCTCCAATTGCGCTGAAAGTGATGCCATTGCCTCCAAATCCCAGGGCAAAATATGTGTGAGGCCGTTGCCTGATGGAGCCAATGTAAGGCAGGCCGTCCTTTGTTGATGCGAAGGTGCCTGACCATTGGAAATCAGTTTTGAATTTTATGGCAGGAAAAAGTTTTGTAAATGTACGTTCCAGGCTTTTTGCCTTTCGGGATAACACACTATCCCTTTTATTAGGGTTGGTCGAAGAAATGTCTTTGCCTCCGGCAATGATTCTTTTATGCTGGGCTGTGCGCAGGTAGAGATACGGGTATTGCGTTTCCCATATTAGTGAATTTCTGTGCCAAAAATCCTTTTGTTCAAGTGGTTCGCTGGCGATCGCAAACGTCGAATGTAAATCCTGCACTTTGAAGGGAATATATTTCTGCGATTCATACCCACAAGCAATAACCAGTTTATTCGCAATAATTTGCTTTCTATTCGACGCTTTCAATCGCACTTCATTTTTTCCATAACTAATTGAAACAATCTCGGTATTATCATAAACCTGGAGATTCTTTGCACTAAACTTTTCCAGTATATGATGGGTAATCCTGTAAGCATCTGCTTCGGCACCGTCCTCAGAAAAAAGGCCTCCCGGTTTTGAAAAGCCATATTTATTTCGAATATCGTTTTCAGCTAGCCATTCTATGGCAAAACCAGCTCGCCTGCGAAGCAAGAATTCCTTTTCCAGCTTTTCTACGTCATTTTTGAAAGATGCAAACTGAAAACTAGGTCTCCGGACGAAAATCGAAGGGTCATCGAATGTTTCGCATAGCTTTTCAACTCTATAAATTGCCTTTCGGCATAAATGGTAACTCTTAATCGCGTTTTTCTTTCCAACTGATTGTATCAAATCGTGAAGGGGCGCATCAATTTCGTATTGAAGCAAAGATGTACTGGCAGCCGTACTTCCGTGCCCCACATGCCTGCGGTCGGCAATGACTACCTTAAATCCGGCTTTACAAAGCTCGTGGGCGAGAAGTGCGCCGCTTATCCCGGCTCCTATAATCGCAATATCTGTTTTTACGTCATGACTAAGAGATGGATAGCTATTTATAATTCCATAGAGATGCAGGGAGTACGGCAGTGGCGAATGCAGATTCATTGAGAATAATTAATGAGCATTGAATAGGTCAAAATCTCCGCCACAATGAACTTTCTACACAAAATCCGCGGGAAAGTTCGCTATCGCAATTCAATTAGGCATTTCGGCAAGGTGGAACAGTCGACTGGCATCATTTTTTCTTTTACCATCATGAACTCAAGCCACAGCGCCGTCCGATTAAAAGGGCAGGTTTTGAATGGCAATTATTCACTTGAAAACTGTACCATGAGGCTTACCCTTTTTATTGTGGCAGCCCTGCTGACCGTGAGCTGGATACTCGGAGCTTTTGTCTTTAAAGCAGGCACCTTAATTCATATTTTCGTTATTTCTGCTGCTCTCTCCTTTATGCAGGGAATCATTCTTACACCAAAACAAACGGAGAGGTAATTGGATTACAGGCTATTTCCAGTTAGCCTCTTAAAAATCCAATAAATCAAATTGTCAACGAGTTTCTGCACGGCAGAAGCTTTTTTTATTTCATGTGGCAATGTTATTAATCAATCGAAACAGGTGGGGTTATTTCATAGCCTTTGTATTGTTGTTGATCTCCTATTTCCTGATTTTTTTTATAATCGGAAAATTAGCGCGGCAGTCGGAATCAATAACGCACTCTTATGATATAATTAATACGCTGGAATCGATAAAAGCTGAGATAACAGATGCTGAAACAGGCGTCAGGGGTTATGCTATCACCAAGGATTTTCATTACCTGAAGCCATACAATACAGGCTCCAGGAACGTAATTCATTTGTTAGTTACTCTGAAAGCCCTGACCGCAGCATACGACCCATACCTACAGAGGGCGGATTCACTGGCCAGGATGATAAATAAGAGACTTTCGGACCTGAAGAAATTCATCCAGGATTTTGAACGGTCGGGTTTTGTTTTGACCGATGAAATACTTTCGTCCCGGGACACCAACAAAATCTTGATGGAAAACATAAGGTCACTGGTGCAGGAATTAAAAGGCGAGGAACAATTGACAATGGACCGCCGCAATGAAGTATTGCAACGATTTTTCAAGAGCACAACGATTATTACCGTTGTATCTCTGATCATTGCGCTCGTAACTATTTTTTACTCCCTGGTCATGTATAATCGTCAAAATAAAGCAAAAGAGGAAGCAGACCGGAGCGTTAGGGCATATAGCCAGGAACTGGAAGCAAGGGTAAATGAATTGAAGAAGGTCAACGGGGAGCTTGAAGAACTGAGAAGCATAGAAAAGTTTGCATCCACGGGCCGCATCGCACGAACGATAGCCCACGAAGTGCGAAATCCTTTGACCAATATTTCCCTGGCCGCAGAACAATTAAAAGAAACCAGCGGGGGAAACGAGGACTCAGATCAATTGCTCGGGATGATCAGCCGGAATGTAAACAGGATTAATCAACTTGTGTCTGACCTGCTGACGGCGACAAAATCCCAGCAGCTGGAATTTACATCTGTCAATATCAATGATCTTGTGGATGAGGCTTTGGACCTGGCGCGTGACCGGATTGAACTAAACCGTATAAGGGTGGAAAAACATTACGATAAAAGTATATGTCAGCTGTCGGTTGACGTAGAAAAGATAAAGCTGTCCTTTCTAAATATTATTGTCAACGCGATTGAGGCGATGGAAAAAGACAAAGGTGTGTTGACTATTACAACATACAATGCAGGATCAAAATGCATCATAGATTTCGGCGATAATGGGATGGGAATCGACCCCGAAACCGTCCAAAAGCTTTTTGATCCCTATTTTACCAGCAAAACGAACGGCAACGGCCTGGGTTTAACGAATACACAAAATATTATCCTGAGCCACAAAGGAAATATTCATGTCCGGAGTTTTAAGGGTAAAGGGTCAAACTTTATTGTTACGCTTAATACGACCAGCGATTTTCAGGAAAAAGTGTAGAAATTATTCTACACATTTATATAAACGGCTGGGACCCGGCAGAACCAATTTTTTCGATCGCCTTTAAAATCACATCTTTCGTAAACGGTTTCCCGATAAAGAGATCGACGCCTTTTTTATATGCTATGTCGCGATCCGCCGAGGTATCATGTGCGGTTATCATGATAATGCAGGTGGAAGGGTGATTTGCTTTAATCCGGGCAATATGGTCGATTCCCATACCGTCAGAAAGATGATTATCAAGGAAAATTACGGGGGGATCGTTATTTTCGAGATGAGCTTCCGCGTCTGCCAGGGTAGTTACATAGCTCGCATCAACGTTTTTTTGCCGGAGCATACCACGCAATAAATAACAAATATCTACTTCGTCATCTATGATAAGAGCTCGAATTTTATTGCGGGGGTTCTCTAACATCTCTTTGCAGGGGACGGGATTATGTATTACACGATTCCCTTTCACACCCTAAGGGACACAATTTTATTGCCAAAGGGAACCATGTGTTTTTTATGTTTTGCAAAAAAAAGTCCGGCATGATTTGCGCATATAGGCAAAATAGTTGAGAAATTAAATTTGAGTAATTTCACACACTATCAACTCCATTACTATGAGCAAAAAAATCCTCATCATTGACGATGATCTTGACCTTTGCACGTTGTTGGGTCGGTTTCTTACCAAGAATGGCTATGAAGTTGAGGCGGCGCATTCAGGAGCCAAGGGAATAGCAAAATTTTCGGCCGGAAAATTTGACCTGGTAATTTGTGATTACAGGCTCGGCGACATGGAAGGTATTAAAGTGCTAACAACGCTGCGTCAACAAAATCCGGGTGTAAAGGTATTGATGATAACAGGATACTCGGACATCAAAACGGCTGTGGAGGTGATTAAATTGGGAGCGTTTGATTATATCGTAAAACCGCTGATACCTGATGAAGTTTTAAGCGTTATCAATAAAACCATACAACAGCCTGCACCCTCGGCATCGGAATCGGCTTCGGGTGAACCCGGCAAAAAAAGCGGTTCGAGACTTCCATATGCAGGCGATGAATTTATGATTGGAAAGGCGCCGGCGACAAAAATGTTATATGACCAGATAAACATTGTTGCTGGTACCAATTACAGTGTGATTTTATATGGAGAAAGTGGAACGGGAAAGGAAGTAATTGCGAAAACTATTCATAGCCTTAGCAGCAGAAAGGATAAACCTTTCGTTGCAATGGATTGCGGCACCCTGTCGAAAGAACTTGCCGGAAGCGAACTTTTCGGACACGTCAAAGGAGCGTTTACCGGGGCGTTGCAGGATAAAGAAGGCCATTTCGAACTCGCTGATGGAGGTACACTGTTCCTTGATGAAGTTTCCAATCTTTCGCTCGATGTGCAGGCCACATTATTGCGGGTGATCCAGGAGCGAAAATTTAAAAGAGTTGGCGGTAACAAAGAAACTAACGTAGATGTAAGATTAATTGTAGCATCTAATGAAAATCTCCAGGATGCATATCGTAAGGGCAAATTCCGCGAGGATCTCTATCACCGGTTTAACGAGTTTTCGATCAAACTGCCGGCTCTCCGCAACCGCCAGGAAGACATTTTACATTTTGCAAATTTCTTCCTCGCAAAAACAACCGCCGAATTGGACAAGGATGTCCCTGGATTTGAAGACGGAGTGCTGCAAACGTTTTTACAATATACGTGGCCCGGAAACCTGAGAGAGTTTAGAAACGTGGTGCGTCGTGCAGTGCTTTTAACTCCGCCGGGCGAGAAAATTAATTCCAGCTCTCTGCCGTGGGAAATTAACAACACTGACCCGATCGCAGGCAACGGTCATGATATCAAAACTATTACAGCGCATCCTGCCATGCCGAAAAAAGAGCTTGACCTTAAAGATGCCGCGAGCCGGGCAGAATACGAAACGATCATGGCCGTATTGCAACAGGTTAATTTCAATAAGAAAAAAGCAGCCGAAATGCTGAATATAGACAGGAAGACGTTATACAATAAAATCAAGAATTTCCAGGAATAAGAAATCGGTGATTCCACAGAGCTAATAAAAAAGCCACCAAATTTATTAATTGGGTGGCTTTGTTGTTTTAGGCCCCGTTTTTACTGCACAAGAATTTTTTTAGTTAAGACGGTCCGGTTGCTATGGTCGAGGATCTTGATCAGGTAAACACCTTTGCCCGTAACCGGGGGGAGGCGATAGTTCTGTGTCTGACCATCTCCTGTGATATTTGTACTGCTCTTAGACACCTGGCGGCCAAGCACGTCTTTTATCTGAAGGGTGTAATTGCCTTGGGGAAGATTGAACTGCACCGTAAACTGGTTGTCGGTAACCGGGTTCGGATATATTTGAATCCTTCCATCATCAATATCTTCAAATCCTTTGATCAAACGAATTAGCTCAGCTTGTTTGCGCACAGCAAGTATGTTGCTGGTAGCGAGGTCTGCAGTCTTCCATGCGCCAGACGATTTTACTGCAGATGAAGCGAGCGTCTTCATGTCAACAGTATATATGCTGCTATTATCGGCCGCGCTTGAAATCAGAACCTGGTTTTTATTGTCCACCGCCGCCCCATTGATTGTATACGTAGCAGGCAATCCTGATACTGTGCCAAGATGAGTGGCTACTTTAGTTCCAAGATTTATTTTAAATACATTGATCCTGTTTGAAAATAAATAAACATTACCGTCGTCATCTGCAATCATATCGCCTCCATAACTGCTGCATGAGTTGTGAATGGAAACGGTCTTATTGGTCGGGTCATCAACCAACGCCCCAAGATCTGTTACCGCAGTCTTCTTACCCGTGCTAAACTTGATAAGGTGATTGGCGTCATTGGTGAGCGCATATCCATATCCGTCGTCTCCAATGGTCATGCGGGTGATAATATTGCTTTGATCAGCCGCTTTTGCGTTATCGCCTGTCAACTTCACATCAGCGATAAAGTACACCTTCATTGTTTTGAGATCGATATAGCGAAGCTGATCAATAAACATCGGTGTATAATACAACCTGTTGTTCTTTTTGTCGAGGGCGATGGCGGCTACGCCGGTACCAAAAGCTGCATTGGCCAGGTTGCCAAAACGAGCGTCTTTCAGGGGTTCTGTAAGTTGCTTTTTTGTAGCATCGTCATAGGCCATTGACGCGGCATCCGAGCCATTCAGCACTACATCGCTATAGGCGCCTGTCTTCAGATCGATCTTTCTCAAAAAACTCCAATTGGCCCCTTCCTTATTGACATCAGTTATAGCATAGGCAACACGGTCGGTCTGGCCAAACGCCAAAAAACCAGAAAAAAGAGCGGGAAACATGTAGGGTAAAACTTTTCTCATAAACTCAAGTTTGATTTAAAAAATGGTTCGGTCTATTAAGTTACGACTATTCTGTATTCGAACGAACGCCTTTTTTGATAAAAGGCGTCCATTTTGGACAGGAAGCCGGCAATAAAAAAAACCTTCTGCGGTAGGCCAGGAGGGATTGATTGTGGAAGACCGAATATTATTTTGTAACTCAGCGCGTTACTGAGAATTTAGCTATTGAGGATCCCCATCATTCAACATCTGCAGGATGTAGGTTCCGGGTCTTAATTTATCCGGGTTGTCTATTGTTATGTTATTGTTACCATCGTACACCATATTTATCTGGGCAAAACCGTGTTCTTTAAGAAAGAAAATGAAAATGTCCTTTGAGCGCAACGGGATACCTGTCTCTTTCATAAACCGATCCGGCGAAACCAGTCCGGTTGGCATCGGCACCTGTGTCATCACCCACGCTTTCGGATATTGGGTTTGCTAATACGACACGGTTAATTGGCTAAACTTTTTGCGCAGTTCCGGTCTCACGAACCAGCAGCGAGCATTTCCTGAGCTGAGGCTTCACCAGTAAATTTTGCTACGTTATAAACCGGCTTTTTAGGTTATTTTCTCTCTTTTTTCCATGGTTTATAATCGGAATGCTGTTCAGCCTGGTTTGGAGGGACCTCTTTCAATGGCTCCGCATGTTGAAAATGTTCATGCATTTCCTTGCTAAGCAATTGGTAAAGCTCGGTTCCCTTTGTCTTCCATACAATCATTTCGTCTGTTACCTCTTTGATTATTTTTCCCGGATTGCCCGCAACAATGCTCCGTGACGGAATTATTTCACCTTCTTTGATAAACGTCAATGCGCCAACAATGCTTTCGTCACCCAATTCCACATCATCCATAATAACGCTATTCATGCCGACCATGCAGTTTTTACCGATGGCTGCTCCATGAATGATGGCGCCATGACCGATATGGGCGTATTCTTTCAAATGCACGGTTACCCCCGGAAACATGTGAATGGTGCAGTGCTCCTGCACATTACACCCATCTTCGATTACGATCTTTCCCCAATCGCCACGTATTGCAGCACCCGGACCGATATAGCAGTTCTTTCCAATCACAACATTCCCCGTAACCGCCGCTTGCGGATGAATGAAGGAGGATTCGTGAATCACGGGTATAAATCCTTTAAATGAATAGATCATAATTCACTTTGTTTGCTCTTCAAAAGTCGTCATCTTTTTTCAGACAGCAGGATAGCCATTGAATTTGTAATTTGTATGAATGAACATCATTGTTGCTCCGGATAAATTTAAAGGCAGCCTTAGCAGTTTCGAGGTCTGTGAGGCGATCAGCCGGGGATTGAAAAGAACCGCGAACGGCTTAATTGTGTCGAATTTTCCTATGGCGGATGGTGGCGACGGCTTTGCGATGGTACTGAAGCATTACCTGCACACAACAACAATTAATTGCGACACGCAGGACCCGTTAGGAAGAAAGATCACAGCTTCCTATCAATGGAATGAACAGAAAAAAACAGCCGTTATTGAAATGGCAGTCGCAAGCGGACTTGTATTGCTCAATAAAAAGGAACAAAACCCTTTATTCACTTCTACTTTTGGAACCGGCCTATTAATCCGGCACGCGATTGACAAAGGAGCAAAGAAGATAACACTCGGATTAGGTGGCAGTGCTACCAACGACGGTGGCACCGGGATTTTATCGGCTTTAGGGTTTCAATTTTCAAATGAAAACGGAGATCATCTACCGGCTTCAGGTGAAAATCTACAGCTAATAAAAAAGATAATGCCACCACCTTTTCTTCCTGCGATAAAATTTGAAATCGCGTGTGATGTGAATAATAGGCTATACGGACCTGGCGGCGCTGCTTATGTTTATGCTCCTCAAAAAGGCGCCAATGAAGAACAGGTGGAAATGCTTGATCGCGGATTGCGAAACTTATCCAGTGTAATTCGCCGTCAAACGGGGAAAGATATTTCAAATATTCCAGGTACTGGGGCAGCGGGCGGGCTTGCCGCCGGATTGTTGCCCTTTTTTGCAGTCGATATAAAAAATGGCATTGATCTGATAATTGAGTCAAGTAAAATTGAGGAATCTCTTTCTAATGCAAGCTTAGTGATAACGGGCGAGGGAAAGATCGACAGCCAAAGCAGTGCAGGAAAGGTTGTGGGTCGCATTGCCTCGCTGGCAAAAAAACATGGACTGGATTGTATCGCATTCTGCGGCAAAATAGAACTCATGGAATCCGAAAAATTGGGTCTGAAAACAATAGTTGCACTTACGGATGAATTTACGACTGAGGAGCAAGCGATAAAAAATGCAGCGCAACTATTAGAAGAAAAAGTTTCTCAAACAATAAAAACACTATGACAACAATGTTTTTCCCGTCCTGTAACATGTGCCTTTAAAAAATGCTACAGAATGATTCGCCTGGTTAGTAATGGTGATATGATAAAGTCCTGTTGACCTTCCATTGTGTACTTCTTTGGCTTCTGCAACCAATTGATCGCCCACGTGAACAGGTTTGGTAAAATTAATCGCAGTATCCAGCGCAACAGAGAGATTATTGCGATTGTTGCAGGCGAAAGCAAAGGCGCTGTCTGCAAATGAAAATGCAATCCCTCCGTGTGCAATGCCAAATCCATTTACCATTTCCTTTCTAACGATCATTTTGATTTTACTGTAACCCTCCCTAATATCCAATACTTCTATTTGCAGCCACTGGCTAAAAAGATCATCCTTCATCATTTTGTCAACGACCTGTCTTGCTTTTTCATCGTTTGTCATGGCAGTATTTTATGACCTAGTAATTCAGCAGTTTTTCGACCGTTTCTTCCAACCTTGACTTTGCTAAAAAATTATCTTCCAGTTCAATATTAAAAGGAATAGGAGTATCCAATGATGCGCAGCGCAACACCGGTGCGTCGAGCAGCTCAAAACAATGCTCGCCTATCCATGCGGCGATCTCACCTCCAATGCCACCCGTGAGTGTATCTTCATGCAGAATGATTATCCTTCCTGTTCTTTGTACCGCTGCACGTATTGCATGATAATCGAGCGGCAATAGCGTTCGCAAATCAAGTATATCGGCAGATATTTCGGGGTGCATTGCAGCATAGTCTTCTGCCCAGTGAACCCCGGAACCGTAAGTAATTATGCAAAGGTCGTCACCTTCCCTTACATGTCGGGCTTTGCCAATTTCAATTTCATAATAATCCTGTGGTACAGGACCGCTTACGCTTCTATACAATGCTTTGTGTTCGAAAAATAAAACAGGATTCGGATCATTAATAGCAGCAATGAGCAAGCCCTTTGCATCTGCGGGTGAAGACGGATAAATCACTTTCAATCCGGGTGTGTGTACAAACCATGCTTCATTGCTTTGGCTGTGAAAGGGTCCGGCACCTACACCGCCACCAGCCGGCATCCGGATAACCACGTCTGCATTTTGTCCCCAGCGGTAATGAATTTTGGCAAGGTTGTTTATGATCTGGTTGAAACCCACGGTTACAAAATCAGCAAACTGCATTTCCATCATACTCTTGTATCCTTCCAAACTTAATCCCAAAGCAGTTCCTACAATGGCACTTTCACAAAGAGGTGTATTTCTTACCCGACCCTTCCCAAACTCTTCAATAAATCCTTCTGTTATTTTGAATGCTCCGCCATACTCCGCAATATCCTGGCCCATCAGTACGAGATTAGAATGAACTTCCATGCTTTGATGCAATGCGTCTTTAATCGCATTGATAAAACGCATGTCTGCAGTTACGATTCCGTCGGCGTTGTAACGCACATCAGAATTATCGATGACCTTTACGTCCGATTTCGGTTGCCCTTGCGGGAAGCCTCCGGCAGTCGCGGGATTTCGAATTTTTGCGGCATACACATCATTAATTTCCTCTTCCGTATCAATCACCAGGGGCGAAGGTTTCATGCCTATCGCAAGTTCATCTTCAATTTTTTCTTTTAATTCAGCCCGTATGCTATCAACTTCTTCCTGTTCTAAAACCTCCTGGTTCAGTAAGAATTCTTCGAAGTTTTTGATGGGATCATTCTTTTCCCATAATTCAAAAAGATGTTGCGGAACATATTTGGTACCGCTAGCCTCTTCATGTCCGCGCATGCGGAAAGTCATGGCTTCAACTAAATACGGCTTCTGGTATTTGACACAATAGTCACGTACACCTTTGATCGTATCATAAACTCCCAGCAGGTTGTTCCCATCAATCTGCACGCCTTCCATGCCATATCCTTTTGCACGATCTATAAGGCTGATACACCGATATTGTTCATCTATAGGAGTGCTTAATCCATACCCGTTATTTTCAATCAGAAAAATAACCGGCAAATCCCAAACTGCCGCTACATTCCATGCTTCATGAAAGTCGCCTTCACTGGTTCCTCCTTCTCCTGTAAATGCCAATGAAACTTTTTCTTCCTCTTTGAGTTTATGTGCCAGTGAAATGCCATCTGCGATAGCTAACTGCGGTCCAAGATGAGAGATCATGCCACAGATATGGTGTTCACGGCTACCAAAATGAAAACTTCTTTCCCTTCCCTTACTATAACCATCCTGCGCACCCTGCCATTGCATGAATAATTTACTCAGGGGCATTTTGCGTGTAGTGAAAACACCCAGGTTGCGATGCAACGTCATGATCCATTCGTCTTCCTGCAGTGCCAGCGCAGCTCCTACGGCAATGGCTTCCTGGCCGATTCCGCTAAACCATTTGGAAATTTTTCCTTGCCGAAGGAGGATCAGCATTTTTTCTTCGATCAATCGGGGATAAAGCAGGTGGCGGTAAAATCTGTTGAGCTGTACGTTGGATATGTCCTTTCTGTCAAAGCGCATAGTGCGAATTTCAATGATTCAGGCTTAACTACCAAGCCAGCCTGTGTTGTGCTGAATTTGCATAAAATTTACATCGTATCAATACTTTTTTTCGCGAACGATCCATTCAAATCAATACAACATTTCAGATTGGCACTATTTTTTGGCTATCTTACGCCATGCACAAAATCCTGTCCTTAATGATATGCTGTGTCTTGCTGCTGTCGCAAAAAACGGGGGCCCAGGTTAAAGATTCTAGCAAAGCAGGTGATTATTTCATAACCTTTGAAGAACAGCTTACCACGCGTCTTTATATTTCCAAGAAAAAAACCTCTTTTGAGATGCAGGGTCCGGAAGGAATTCAAGCGATCCGGTATCGTCCAAATAGCCTCACGTCAATGGGTATTAATGCCAGTTATAAAGCCTTATCAATTGGTTTTGGCTATGCATTTCCATTTTTAAATCCGAAGAAAGATGAAAAGGGCAAAACAAAGTCCCTGGATTTTCAGACGCACTTGTACACCCGGCATTGGGTTACCGATATCTATCTCCAGTTTTATAAAGGTTACTATTTTTCAACAGGCGGTCCGGAAGGTACGGCCGATAAATATTACTATACACGACCGGATGTAAAAGTGAGCCTGCTTGGAACATCTGTATACCGCCTCCTGAATGGCGATAAATTTTCGTACCGCGCAGGTTTTTTGCAAAATGAATGGCAAAAAAAATCGGCAGGTTCAGTGTTGCTTGGCGCAGAAATCTATTATGGAACAGTAAAGGGCGACAGTGCATTGGTTCCGGCGCGCCTGGGTGATTATTATCCGCAGCAGGGCATAGAAAGAATTCGGTTATTGGAACTCGGCCCGGGCGCAGGCTATGCGTATACAGCGGTATGGCGTGAAAATTTCTTTGCTACCGGTAGCCTGACTTTTAATGCTGACCTCAGTATGGTGAAAGAGTCGACCGATACAAGTTCGGCCACCCGCACAAGTATAAGTCCCAATGCTACATTCCGCGCGGTGGCAGGATACAACAACAATGAATGGGCCGCAACAATTTCATGGTTGAAAAATTCCACTGATGCCAAAGGTAAATCGTCCAATTACGAATACCGGATCAAAACCGGCGAGTTCCACATTACGCTCGCTAAGCGATTCACGCCGGGAAAAAAGTTAAAAGGGAAACTCGATCCTATTCTTAAAAAAATACCCTAGGAACCTATTGCCTGGTTTTGCTGGATCATACCACGATTAATTCATAGCAATTTTCGGGATTGAGGTATTTAACCGCCAGCTCTTGAATCTGGCCAGGCGATATTTTTTTTATTATATCTACTGAGCGGTCAAAATAATTTTCTTCCAGCTTATTCAGAATAATGCTCTTCCACCTTGCGATGATATGGAATGGACCGTCAAGATCGCCGAGCGCAGTACCAATCAAATAATTTTTCACCAGTAAAAGTTCTTCCTCATCAACCGGCTCTTCGCGAAGCAGATTCATTTCTTTATATACTTCGGCAATCGTTGCTTCGCAAACGTCTTTACCTGCTTCCGTGCTGATCATCCAGGCTACGTTGTGCATATGATTCTGAAAATAACTATGAATGCCGTAGGTGAAACCTTTGTCTTCACGAATATTGGCCATTAACCTTGAACCAAAGAAACCTCCAAGCAACGTGTTCAATACCTGCGCGGGCAAATAATCAGGATGATGGCGATTGACAAAAGGCATTGCCATACGTATTGATCCCTGTACGCCATCGGGGTCGTTGGTGATGCGGAATTTATTTTCCATTGCGGGTGTGATCGCAAATTGGTTTTCCGTGACTGATTTGTTGGAAAGATCGCCAAACTGATCATTCAATATTCGTTCAAGGTTTGCCGGTAAACGTCCGGCGACAAACATTACGAACTGACCCTCCAGGTAACACTTCTTATAAAATTGCAAAAGCTCATCTCTTGTCAATGCATCAATAGCATCATCACTGCTATACCGCCCATATGGATGGTTTTCGCCATAGAGGTAAACGTCAATAAGTCTTCCCGCAACAAAATCACTTTTTTTAAGATTCACCTTTAAACGCTGCTTCATGTTTTGGCGGGCAATTGCCAATTCCTCTTCCGGAAAAACCGAATCAGTCAATAATTCTCTTACAACGGGTAGTAGCTCGTTTATGTGCTTTGTCAGGCAGTGCAGGGTCATCGTTGCCGTTTCGCTATGACAGCTGCGGTTAAGATAGGAACCATAATACTCAAAATGTTCATTTATTTGAAAAGCAGTTTTTGATGATGTTCCGTTCTTCAGCAAAAGGTTGGTGGATGCGGCCACCAGATTTCGGTCTTCATACCAGTTGCCTGCGTAAAATACCCATTCCACGGACATTACCTCTTCGGGACCGGCTTCTACCGCGTATACATTAATCCCATTCTTTAGCGTCAACTTAGTGTATGGTTTTAAATGCAGATCAAAATGAACTGCATCTGTTATGGGCGGCGCTATTCTCCTGTCCACTTTGTTGACTCCTTTGCGTGTTGTGCTTACTTGGCTGCCAGGTACCATATTGTATTACTGTTCTCTTTTGTAAAAATATTTTTGCTTTCGGTCAAAATTTCCTCAGTTGTGATGGCTGCATATTTTTCCAATTCATCGTTCATCATAGCAGCATCGCCCAACAATTCGTAATAAGCAAGACTGTTTGCGCGGTTCACAACGCTCATGTCTTCGAACACAATCATGCTTTCGGTTTTATTCTTCACTTTCTGCAGTTCTGTTTCTTCAACCTGTTTTTCTTTTAATCCATTCAAAACCTCTTCTACGGCTGCTTCCGCATCCTCAATGCTGACACCCTTCACCAATTTCCCTTCAATCGCGAGCAATCCCGCATCTGAACTTCCAAAATGATGACATTCAATATTGCTAAACAGTTTCTTCTCTTTGACCAATGATTGATACAACCTTGATGAGCCCCCGCCACTCAGAATTTCCGTAATCAGGTCCGCTATGTAGTATCGTTTGTCAAGTCGTTCAGAAATATGCCAGCATTTATACAAGGCGTCCAACGGAACATTTGTCCGTACTGTTAACCTTCGTTCCTCTTTTTGTTCAGGTTCCTGCGGAAGCTTTCGTTCATATTTCGTTCCTGCCGGAATATCTCCAAACCATTTTTCAGTTAATTCTCTTGCCTTTTCAACCGTGATATTTCCCGCCAGTACCATTACAGCGTTAACCGGGCAATAATATTTTGAGAAAAATTCTTTAACATCCTTCAGTTGCGCTTTTTCGATATGCGAAATATCCTTACCGATAGTCATCCAGCGATAAGGATGAACATGATAAGCCAGCTCTCTCATCTTGTGCCATGCATCGCCATACGGTTTGCTGAGATAATGTTCCTTAAATTCCTCTACGACCACTTTACGCTGTACTTCCAGGCTTTTTTCATCAAATGCCAGGGAAAGCATGCGGTCGCTTTCAAGCCAGAATGCCGTCTCCAAATTTTCGGCAGGCAAATGCAGGTAATAGTTGGTGAGATCATTGGTAGTATAAGCATTATTTTCACCACCTGCCATCTGTAATGGCTCATCATAATTGGGAATATGTACAGATCCGCCAAACATAAGATGTTCAAACAGGTGAGCAAAACCGGTGCGCTCCTGGTCTTCATCTCTTGCCCCTACATCATACATGATATTCATCACCACCATGGGCGTTGATGCATCCCGGTGAACAATAACCCGCAGGCCATTAGCAATCTTAAATCGTTCAAATTGGATCATAACTTATTCCGCAGAATTTAAATACCTAAATCAAACTTGTGCCTTTGAAAATAGTCCGCAAAACTATCGAAATCCAAGTTCATGGTGGAATCGGTTTTTAGCAGCCAGCCACAGAACAAAAATTACAAGAATACGGCTTTTATCGCCCAAAATCTGCTCTGCGTTTTTTGGGTAAACCCAGCACTACCTGGTCATATGAATGATCAATCCACTCTTTGAGTTTGGAAGAAGAAACCGATCCATCAACTATAATGGTGTTCCAGTACTTTTTGTTCATATGATAACCGGGTAAGACACAAAAAAATTCTTCTCTCAATTCAATTGCTTTGTCAGGATCGCATTTTATATTAAACCGCAATTCTTCACTGTCGAGGCTCAGGAGTAGAAAAATTTTACCGCTCACTTTGAAAACCAGGGTTCCCGGCCCAAAGGGCGTCTCTTCCTTCACCTCTCTTTTCAATAAACAATAATCTCTTATTTGCTCAATATCCATGTTTTATATAAAAGTATCATCGTAAAACTCCGTATGATAAATTTACTATGCAAAACTTTTTTTATTTCCCTGTATAACATTTGAATTCATTTTAGGTTTTAATATATTGTGGGGTATTCCTGTTCTGGTTAAAGCCAATTTCCTGGGAAGCCCGGCCGGGTAACCTGCCTTTCAAGTATTTTACGAATGAACCCTAAAAAACTACGCACAACATTATTGTTATGTTGCGTTGGCATCCTGACCCTGTGTTATGCCAGTCATGCACAGGTCTTAGCCGGGATAAATGCCAACGGGAGGGCGATGGTTCATGGGGACACGATTAACATTTGTCGCGGCAGCAGCATTTTATACGAAAGTACGGCCCAGGGTTCTCCAATCATTAACTGGCGCTTTAAAAACGGACTGCCTTCCACTGCCAGCGGCGCAGGTCCCTTCAGTATAACTTACAATACTAACGGCTTTGATACCACGTTTCAAACGGTTGGCACCGGAGTTTTTGCTGACTCGATGTTTATTATCGTCAGGGTTGACGACGTGAAAACAAATGTTGGCTTTGATTTTCTTCCGAACAATGCCTGTGGGAATGAAACTATCCAGTTTACCAACACTTCGATAAACGGGGAACCGTACAATAATTATTGGGAATTTGGCGACGGCTCTGTAAGTATGGATCAGAATCCTACACACCAATTCCTTTCTGCAGTAGGTTCCAGTGGCACTCAAACCTTCCAGGTAAAATTAATTGTTACCAATTCCAGTTTTTGCACTGACTCTATTTCCAAAACAATAACCATTCGAAGTGTACCCGACGCCACAATTACGAAAACTGATCCATTAGTCACCGTGGTGACGTACAATGATCTTACAACTTTCAGGTATTGCGAGGGAGATCCCCAGCATAACTTCAAATTTGATAATGCTTCTACCACCACAGCAATAAATACGTCCTACAATATTAAATGGGGTGACGGAACCCCTGATACTACTTTTGCGAACTGGCCTGCGGGCAATATTATCAATCACACTTTTCCGGAAGGCAACAGCCTGATGACAGTGAGCGTGACCGGAACTTCCGGCTGCATTGGAATAAAAAAATATAACGTTTACGTAGGAACCTTCCCGTATGGACGACTAAACGCCACCGGCAGCAATTCATTCTGTGTTGGCGATTCAATGAGCATTAATTTGACAGACATTCAACTCAATTCTGCGGGAACTTCATACTTGTTTTACATAAACGACGGTTCGGAATCGCAGGTGTTTCAGCATCCTCCACCCGCGATCATCGGGCATCGCTTTACAAAAAGTTCCTGCTCTTCTTTAAGTGACAATGGTACCGACGTATTTACAAATGCCTTTGGTGGTTATATCCTGATACAAAACGCCTGTGGCGTAGCGAGTGCCAACGTCGTTCCCATTTATGTTTCTTCAAAACCAATTCCTGCTATCAACACATCAGTTACTTCTGCATGCACTAACAGCAATGTCACCATCATCAATACGTCAAGTTTTGGAGACATGATTACCCCGACTGGTGGGGCCACTTCACTGTGCGAACAAAAAGGAAAGAATGTCTGGTCCATTACACCTTCAACCGGATTTATACTTGCTTCAGGAACCCTGGGTTCATTAAATGGAAATTCGACCAACCAGGCTGTATGGACCGACGCTGCTGATACGCTGGACATTCAATTCACTAACGCAGGCGTTTACACCATAAAAATCTATGTCGGCAACGCACGCTGTGGGATGGATAGCACGGTCACCACAGTGTGTATTCGAAATCCGCCACAAGCTGCATTTACTATGAGCAAGCAATACAGTTGCGGACCTGCCGTAGTTGATTTCACAAATACCTCGCCGCTTAACCAATGCCCGGTTGCTGACGACAAATATTTATGGAACATTTCGTATGACGATCCGATGGGGTGTGCAAATGCAGGAGATCCGACCTATTCGTTTATAAACGGAACGACGGACACTACTAAATCTCCGTCATTGTCATTCACTGCCGCTGGTCGTTATATCATTCAATTATCGGTGAAATCTATAGATCCCGGCATTGGATGTACCGATGGTATCTTAATCGATACGTTTTATGTAAACGGCCCGTTGAAAACGAATATGCCTGCCTTACCTTCAGTGTGCGTAGCTAACAATATTTTTCCTGTTGTTGAAATCAACAGTTGTTATTCAACGGGACCTTTGGGTTACCAATGGACATTCACTGGCGGCTCTCCTGCCACTTCAACCGATTCATTGCCTGGCAGTGTTTCTTACGCAGCACCGGGAACATTTCCAATTCAACTCATAATAACCGACAGCAGTTGTATGTCGTCAACGACCGTCAATACTTCTGTTACTGTCATGCCATTGCCGAATACAATAGTTGGAAATGACACTACGATATGCAGTGGAGAAACTTTATCATTAGGAGGAGCAGCTGTTGCGGGTGTCACATACCAGTGGAGCCCTGTCACCGGGCTTGATGATGCCACCAGCGCAAACCCACAGGTCACGTTAACCTATAATGGTTCGGCTAATGATACCGTCTATACTTACTATTCAGTTATATCGCAGGGAGCAAATTGCACCAAGACAGATTCGATAAAAATTACTGTAAAGCCGAAACCTATCGTGACCGTCATTCCGGCTTCGGCGGAAATCTGCAATGGTTCAAGTGTCATCTTAACCGCGAGTGGTGCTACGTCCTATGCCTGGACGCCGGCTGATTCATTGAACAGCACAACTACAGCGCAGGTGATAGCCAAACCAATAACACCCACGATTTATACGGTTCGCGGCACCCTTGCCAATGGTTGCTTTGCGGACCAGTCAGTAACTGTAACAACATATGAAAGCCCAGTTGCGGACTTTGATTTATCGGGCGCCAAAATATGCACCGGCGAGACGTTATCGGTAACAAATAAATCTCTTAATGCAACGAGTTACGACTGGCAATGGGGCGATGGTTCAACGTCCACTTTTGAAAGCGGTCAGCATGTATATGCTACACCTGGTAATTATAACATAACGCTGGTCACACAGCGAACTGACGTATCCGGTTTTGTTTGTACAGACACTATTGTAAAATCGGTCGAAGTAATTAACAAAATTCCGGCTCAAATAACTGTAGCTCCTGGCAGCAATTGCGCGCCTTATACATTACAAGCAAACGCCGTCAATACAACCGGCGCGACACTGGTAGAATGGATTATTTACGACAGCAGCGCAGTTCCAAATGAAATTCATGTTACTGGTGTCACTGCAACTCATGTTTTTGACAAGCCGGGATCGTATTCTATAACATTAATTGTTCAGTCTGCAGCGGGCTGCGCAGATACAGCATATCATCAATTTGTCGTGTTGGGAACACCGGTCAGCGTATTGGATCCTGCATTGACCAATGTCTGCGGAAATGATACCACCATTACGTTCACTGCAACGACCATTTCGGGAGGTGACGACACCATTATTTACAAATGGTATGTCGATAATCAATTAGAGGGCAGCTCCAATCTTTTTACTCATCAGTTTACAACGACGGCAGGCAACACTACCCCAAAGGAATTCAATATCCGTCTTGAAGCGCAAAACGGAGGCGGTTGCGGCCAGGCATCGTCAGTTACCGGCAAAGTCATTTTGAATCCAATCCCGGACCCCGACATCCAGGTGAGCCCGGCATTAGTTCAGCAGCAGCCCAATTATGAATTTATGTTTAGAGACAATGCTCCTTCCAATCCCAATATGATCTATACCTGGTACATGGGCGACCGGTCCCAGCAAACAAGAGACGGACAGCAGGTCACTTATCAATACGGGGATACCGGAACTTATAAAGTAACGTTGGTTGTGAAAGATTATGAGTCTGGTTGTACAGGTACAGACACCGTTAGTGTTACTATCCTGTATGTACCGGGTTATATACAAGTGCCCAACGCAATTTGCCCGGGATGCAGCAATCAAAGCGTGCGTTATTTTCTGCCATTGGCCAAAGGATTGAAAAAATACCGCCTGACAATTTATACAACGCTGGGACAAAAAATATTTGAAACAACAAGTCTCGATGCAGATGGATCACCGAACGTGCCATGGGATGGCACATTAAACGGAAAAGTACTGCAGCAGGACGTATATAGTTGGCAAATTGAAGGACAATTCAGGAATGGATCAGAATGGAAGGGAATGATGTACCCTGGAAAAAACAAACCTGTGAAAGCCGGATTTATAACGGTTATAAAGTAATGGAAAATGAGAAAAAAAATCTGGGGAAAGATTATGACATGTAAAAGCCTCTTATTAGTGGCTGTCACATGTTGTATGTGGCTCGCCGGCGAAGCACAGGATCCTGTTTTTTCACAGGCTTACCTGTCGCCCATTAATCTCAACCCCGCTGCTACGGGAACAGGCGAGCATGACCTTAGGGTAAGTGCCCTCTACAGGAGGCAATGGTGGACCATTCCGTCGCAAATGAATTACATGACCGTTTCGATTGACAAGTTCCTTCCTAATATAAACAGCGGTATAGGTTTACTGGTCACCAAATCAGACGAAGGCTATTTAAAGAAAACCGGGGTATACGCTTCATATGCCTATACGGTGTGCGCAGGAACTGTCAGCCCAGCGGAGAATGGCGGTATGCCCAAATGGTTTTGGACTGGAGGGCTTCAGTTTGGAGTTGCGCAGGCCCGCATAGACTATGATAAGCTTGTTTTTGCCGACCAATTAGATATACGCGGCGTGATTCCGGGGTCGGTATCCATAGCAGACCCTCCCGTTAACAATGGTAACCTTTTCCCGGATTTTGCGGCTGGAATGTTTTTTAATTACAACCTTTCGAATAACAGTCGGCTGCTTGCAGGCCTGAGCGGTCATCATATCAACCGGCCGGATGAATCACTTACTTCTACATCCGACACAACAAGGAGCCAGCTACCAGTGCGGTGGAGCGCTAACCTCATGTATAGTCATACCAACCCTGAAAGAATCTGGTCATACAGTCTCGCATTCCTGGGTTACCAGCAAGCCAATAATCATAGTTACCAGACCGGAATAGAGATAACTCAAAATCAATTGGACCTAAGCCTGGGCCTTTGGTATCGTGGCAGTGTTAATTTTAGAGATATGAACACGGTCGCATTCACGCTGTCATTTAACTTATCGGGTAAAGACAATAATAAAGACAAATTAAGGCTTGGTTTGGCTCATGATGCCCAGGTTGGCAACAATAGCTATTCATATACTGCCGGGAGTTCAGAAATTGGATTTGTGTGGGACCATAGTACTTACGATCAAAATGTTGACAATCCATGTAAACCCAGGGTTAGTAGTCAAAGTGCCTGTCCTATCCGGTTTTGAAATACTATACCTCGTGCGATCCAATCGCCCCCGGCGGTGAATCAAATAAGTGATATTGGACCAGCCGTATTGTTACACTTTGAGGGCATACTGTGTTGTCGTTCTAATTTTTTTTCAAAAAGCTATGATTTTCACAATTCATTTTATATTTTGTGTTTGCCTTCTTTTTTGGCAAATCCCCAATACCTAGGATTGCCCAACCGGGTATCCTGAATTTCTAGAAAACAAAAACAATGTACCACAGGTGTCAACTAAGCATGTCCATGCTTTGTCTTGTCATGTCGTTGCTTTTTGGATTTACAAGCAACGCGCAAGTTATTGCCGGGATACGTGCCAATGGAAAAGTATTAAAGAACGGAGATACGATTAACGTCTGCCGTGGCGGTGGTATATTATACCAAAGCACTGCCCAGGGTACTATGAATATCAACTGGCAGTTTAACAGCGGCCTGCCTTCATCCCGTAGTGGCATCGGCCCTTTCAGCATTTTTTATAATACCGTTGGTTACGATACGACGTTTCAATATATAGGAACCGGAGTTTTTACCGACTCGATGTATGTCATTGTCAACGTTTCTGACGTCAAACCACAGGCAAGTTTTAGTTTTTCTCCGGATAATGTATGCGGTAATGAACCCATTCAATTCGCCAATGCATCTGCGATGGGTGAACCACTCAGTTTTACGTGGACATTTGGCGACGGAACTTCCAGTAATGAACTAAATCCTTCTCACCAGTTTTTGTCAGCAGTCGGGATGCCTGGCTCACAAACATTCCCGGTGAAATTAGTAGTGAACAATATCAATGCGTGTTCAGATTCCATTACGAAAACTCTTACGATCCGTAAAGTAGCCGATGCAGCAATTGGCAGTGCGGACCCAACTGTTCTCTTCGAACCGTTTAATGGCAATTCAACTTTCAAAAAGTGCAATAACATCCCTTTCTACAATTTTAAGTTCAATAATCAAACCACTACTCCTGGCAACAATGCCTCTTACAATATCAACTGGGGCGATGGATCACCGGATACAACCTTTACTACCTGGCCAACTGATATAGTGATTGACCACACATTTAAAATTGGCAGCAGTACGATGACGGTTAGCGTAACAGGGAAAGATGGTTGTATTGGCATAAAAAAATACATTGTGTTTCTTGGGACAGTTCCGGCCGGCGGTCTCGCCAGCCTGGGTAACACAGATATATGTTCATCCGATTCGCTTCGCTTTGCGATCACCAACGTAGAGAATAATCCTCCCGGGACCTCGTACACTTTCTTTATTAACGACGGTTCAGCCAACCAGGTATTCAAAAATGCTCCCCCCGAAATAGTAGGGCATTATTTCGATGTGGGCTCATGTTCATTTACGAGTAATAATGGATTGCAATCTTACATCAATGCATTTGGGGCATACTTGACTATCGAGAATCCGTGCGGATCAAACAGTGCATCAGTGGTTCCGATTTATGTATCGGGAAAACCGAGACCCAGCATCAGTGTCGCATCGCCGGTAATTTGTGTAAACACGAATGTCAACATTGTGAACAATTCTGGTTTTGGTAACGTGATCACACCGGGACCGAATTTCACGGCAACCTGTTCGGAAAGCGGCAGGAAAGTATGGGACATAGTGCCTGCTACCGGCTATATAATAAATACCGGAAAATTTGGCTCGTTAAATAATAACGTTGCAGACGGCTCCAAATGGACAGATGGAAGTAATGCATTAAACGTGAGGTTTACTGAAACCGGAATTTACACTATAAAGATTTACCTGTATAACGAACGCTGTGGCATGGACAGCACCTTTAGCACGATTTGCGTGCGCACTCCTCCTGAAGCTTCGTTCACGATGAGCAAGAAGTCAAGTTGTGGCCCTTCACAGGTTGACATGAATAATACTTCTCCAAAGGGTGGTTGCCAGGGCGATGAATACAGGTGGACCATAACCTACAGCGATCCCGAAAATTGTGCTATCGCAGACGGCACACCATACACATTTGTAAACGGCAGCAATTTTATCTCGAGATCGCCTTCTTTAATGTTTACTAAACCGGGACGATATATAGTACGGTTATCTGTGAAAGGGGTCACTTCAAGCTGTGCTGCAGCCATCGCTACGGATACATTCTATGTAAAGGCGCCGCCAAAAGCTATCATACAGGAAATAAATGCTATTTGCGCAAGCAGCAATATCAACCCTGCCGCAATTGTTACGAGTTGCTATTCAACCGGACCGTTTGCATACCAGTGGCAGTTTACAAATGGAAGCCCCGAAGCATCAAATGATTCTTTGCCCGGCGGTATAATGTATAATGAAATTGGTGCACATTCCATTCGCCTGGTTGTAACAGACAGCAGTTGCATGATGAGCGATACTGCGTATTCAACGGTAAATATTATACCACTTCCTGATGCCGTTGCAGGTAATGACACTACAGTTTGCAGCGGCGAATACGTGCCGTTGGGATTAACTGCAAGCCGGCCCGGCAATTTCACGTATCAATGGAGCCCGGCCGAATTATTAAGCGATCCAACGGTGGCCAATCCCATGGCTGTATTGAATTATACGGGATCTGCGAGCGATACTACATATACTTTCTTTGTCACAGCAACATTGGCTGACAATTGCAGCAAAACCGATTCAGTGAAAATCACAGTGAAGAGAAGCCCGCTGGTAACCGTTAGCCCTGCAACCCCAAAAATATGTGTTGGAAGCAGTGTGCAGCTCACGGCTAATGGAGCTGATAATTATTTATGGACGCCAGGGGAAACATTAAATATTGCCACGACTCCAACGGTAATATCTATTCCCGGACTCACGACGACCTACACTGTAGTTGGAACATTGGCAAATGGATGCTCAGGACAGCAAACGGTCACCGTCACTGTGGCGCCTGAACCAAAGGCTGAATTCCTTGCCCCGGTAACTGTAAAATGTTCCCCGCTTGACATAACATCATTGATTACGCCCGTTCCCTTCGCCAGTGGAAATGCTATATACAACTGGTATGCTAATGACGTATTGATAGGATCGAATACAACAGGAGAAGTACCATCCTATGTCATTACTCAACCGGGAGTTGAAACGACGATCAAGCTGGTTGTGCTGAGTGACGCAGGTTGCCCGGCCGACAGCGTCGAACAAATATTTAAAGCAATTCCAAATGTAGTGGCGTCATTTGCCAAAGACAAGGATAGTTCGTGCGCACCACTCAGTGTTGCGTTTACAAATACATCTACAATGCCGGCCGGTGCGCAATTCAGGTGGGACTTTGGAAACGGAACTGCATCGGATGATATCCAACCGGGGCCTGTCACGTTTAATGCAAGCGCATTATACAGGGATACGGTTTATAAAGTTGTATTAAAAGCGTTCAACGGTTGTGATACCAGTTATTTCAGGGATAGTGTAAAAGTATTTGCCGAAGCAAAGGCAAAATTCGGTGTTGATACGACAAGAGGCTGTTCGCCGTTTACATTCTCAATTACCAATACGTCGCTCGGCGATAATCATACTTACTACTGGGATTTTGGTGACGGTCAAACAGACACAACGTATGCACTTGGTTCCAACTTCGACCATACGTATTCAACCGGAAGTATCCAGACTTTCACACTAAGGCTAATAGCAGAAAATCGTTGTAACCGTGACACTCAAATGCTCAATATTGTCGTGTCGCCGAACACGATCAAACCATTCATTGCGGCCAATGGAGATGAATTGGCCGGCTGCGCACCACACGCGGTAACATTTGCGAATAGCAGCATTGGAGCTACCGAGATAACATGGAATTTTGGTGACAGTACTCCACTTGTGACAACACCAAATAGCCAGGGCAGTGTTACACACGTATTTGTGAAAGGAGGAGATTATAAAGTCACGATCAGGTTAAAAAATGATTGCTCTGACACAACAATAGAACGATCGGTGCAGGTATTTGATGCTCCGGTTGCGTCTTTCGACCTTGGAGCGTTGCAATCGTGCACCGGTCATCCAGTAGCGGTTACTAATCGCTCAATAAACGCAAATTCATTCGAATGGCTTTGGGGCGACAGCACAACGTCATCGTTTTCCAGCGGTCAGCATAGCTACGTTGAAGCCGGCACGTATAACGTTATGCTTGTAGCGCAGCGAGTAAACACCGCCGGATTTGTCTGTACAGATACCACGACAAAACCGGTGGTGATCATGAACAAAATTCCAGCGGTCATCAATGTAGAGCCGGGGCGCTCCTGTGTACCGTATACATTGCGATTAAATGCCGGGAATGCAGCCGGTGCGGATTTGATTGAGTGGACAATCTATGATAGCAGTACCGCACAAAAAGAATTCAAAATAAACGGAGCGACCGCTACTCATGTATACAATGAAGCCGGCACTTATTCTGGCCGCATGGTTGTGCATACAGCTACCGGATGCACAGATACAGCCACGTATGAATTTAGTACATACAATACCCCGCGTGCCGAATTTGAACCGCTGTTGATCAGCACCTGTGAACATGATACAACGGTTAATTTTAGTGCGCTAACCACTCATGCCGGCGGTGATCCGATTACTTATAAATGGTTTGTCAACGACCGCGTAGAAGGTACCGCTAACCCGTTTACCTATCGTTTCGAGGCGCCGTTGAGTATTACTGCACCAGAAGTATTTAATATTAAAGTTGTTGCTCAGACTATTGGGGAATGCGGCGATACTTCTCAGACAGCAAAAGTCATTATAAACCCAATACCGACACCTCATATCAGTGTGGGTCCATCGCAAGTATTGCATCAACCGGATTACCAATTTACATTTAAGGATCTCGCGCCTTCCGACCCTGACAAGACATATCAATGGGATATGGGTGATCGTTCACAACAAACGAGAAATGGGCAGGAGATCACTTATCAATACGGCGATACCGGAACCTATAACGTTAAACTGAAGGTTAGTGATTTTTCAACGGGTTGCATCGCATCGGATTCCGTTACTGTTTCCATATTATATGTCCCGGGCTATCTGCAGGTGCCAAATGCCATGTGCCTTGGATGCAGCAATTACAGCCTCCGCCAGTTCCTGCCTTTGGGTAAGGGACTCAGGAAATACCGGCTGCGCATCTATACTACCTGGGGACAAAAAATATTTGAAACTACAAGCCTAAGTCCCGATGGTGCTCCAAACGTAGCGTGGGATGGAACATACAATGGGCAACCACTACAACAAGATGTATATACATGGGAAATAGAAGCGATTTATAATAATGAGACAGAATGGAAGGGAATGTTATATCCTGGAAGTGGCAAGCCTCTGAAGACCGGATTCATTACAATTATCAAATAGAGTATTTATGAAAAAAGATTTACAGCCCACATTCATAGCTTCGGCTGCTGTGGTGGTTGTGCTGACTTGTTTTTCAAGTTTCTCCGGAAAAGCACAGGATCCTGTCTTTTCACAACCATATTTGGCGCCGATCAATTTGAATCCGGCTGCTACCGGCTCCGGTGAATACGATTTGCGGGTGAGCGCTGTTTACCGGCGTCAGTGGTGGACCATTCCGTCGCAAATGAATTATATGGCTTTCTCGGTTGACAAGTTTCTTCCTTCGATCAGCAGCGGCATTGGTTTGTTGGCTACAAGGTCCAATGAAGGTTATCTTAAAAAAACAGGCCTGTATGCTTCTTATGCTTATACGGTTTGCGCAGGTACAGAAAGCGCGGCAGACAACGGCGGACAGCCGAGATGGTTTTGGACCGGTGGGCTGCAATTTGGTTTGGCACAAACAAGGATAGACTACAATAAACTTGTATTTGCAGATGAGCTGGACATTGGTGGCGTAATTCCGGGATCCAGTTCTGCTGCTGATCCTGCAATTAATAGTGGCAAGCTATATCCAGATTTTGCCGCAGGCACATTCTTTAATTATAATCTTGATGCAAACAGCCGCCTGCTCATCGGGTTTAGCGCGCATCATATTAACAGGCCGGATGAGTCACTTACCGGTACGGGCGATACGGTAAGAAGTCAATTGCCTGTGAGATGGGGCGGAAATATCATGTACACGTTTACAAACCCCGAACGGAGATGGTCGTCCAGCATTGCTGCCCTTGGATACAGGCAGGCACAAAATAATAGCTACCAGGTAGGTTTTGAGGTAACACAAAATGAACTCGATGTAAGCCTTGGCCTTTGGTATCGCGGGAGTGTGAACTTCAGAGATATGAACACGGTGGCCGTAACAGTTTCTTTCAACCTGACAGGAAAAGATAATGCCAGGGACAAATTAAGAATTGGGCTCGGGCATGACTCACAGGTTGGAAATAATAATTATTCTTATACTGCGGGAAGTTCTGAGATTGGGGTTGTTTGGGATCATAATACTTACGATCAAAGTGGAGATAATCCTTGTAAGCCCAGGGTGAGCAGCCAGAGTGCCTGTCCTATCAGGCTTTAATCATTAGCCGAAGCTCATTTTTGCTAACCAATAAGGATTATTGCAGGATTGCGGTAGCTTCAATTTCTACAAGGTATTCAGGAGCAATCAATCCTTTCACTTCTATCATGGAAGTACATGGCTTTATTTCTTTAAAAAACTCTCCATGTGCCTTGCCATAGTCTTCCCAACGGCTAATGTCCGTTACAAACATTCTTGTTCGTATCACATCCTTAAGCGTCGCACCTGCCCGTTGTAGTACTTTTTCAATTTTTTCAATGATAAACTTTGTTTGTGCGTAAGCATCGTTTTTGCCGACCAGCCTGCTGTTTTCATCGACAGCAACCGTTCCTGTTACTTCAATGATGTTCCCTATTCTTACTGCACGGCTATATCCTACTATGTCTTCCCATTTGGCACCGGAAGAGTAATTAGTTCGCTGCATGATAAACTGATTAAAGAGAAAAGAGTTAATGATCACTCAAAGTTAGCAAGAGAATAAATAATGCAACGTCCCGGTTGGGGTGCCCTCTTGAATTGTTGTCCTGAAAGCCTAATTCTTTATTTCGACATCGTCAGCTTTTATCAGCGTTTCCCCTGCCATGCGCAGGAATATCTGTGCTACTGTTATAACATCTTTCTGACAATAAGTAATGATCCTTTCAAGATTCTTGTCAACCCAATAAACCTGCCAAACCACGCTTCCATCAATATCATCTTTCGGTGTATCAATATCGAGCGTATGAGCAAGCAGGTTAAGCGACGTATAACTCTTAAAGTCTCCAAACTTCCAAAGCTCCATGGTGTCCAAATGATTTACTTCCCAGGGTTTTTTGCCAGCCGCGTTTAGAATACCAGGAATTTGAATATTGTTTATAAGCATTCGCCGGCACAGGTATGGAAAATCAAATTCTTTCCCGTTGTGACCACATAGATAACGCTGTTCATGAGCCGACCATTTCTTTAGCATTTCGGCAAATTCATGGAGCAGGATTTGTTCATTTTCTCCGGCAAATGATTTAACCACCAGTTTTTTCTGATCACCATGTCCCGTTATAAATCCGCAGCTGATACAGATAATCTTTCCGAATTCTGCATAGATACCCGCACGGCAATAAACCGTTTCACAGGTTTCATCAGCTTTGTTCCGGATAAGATAATTGGCCTTAATGTCCCAAAGAGACTTCCATGCGTCGGGCAGTTCCTGGTAGGTTGAAAATTGAGGAACTGTTTCTATATCGAGGAAGAGAATGTTGTGGAGAGAATATGGGTGCATAAATATAATTTGAAAATTAGCAGATTAGCAGATTAGCAAATCTGCAAGTGCTTTATTAGAAAAATAAAAAGCTTATTAGGTAACTAATCGGGTACTTTCTCTTGGAAGATGAAATGATTTTGGCAATGACACTATTTATTGAATCAATCTCAGTTATCAATTCTTTGCAATCGGGATAGGTTTTTGAGTAATCACAAAATAACAGCCAGTATTGTGTTTCTTCAGCTTCTTTAGCTGCTATTTTGAACTTATGGATAAAGTCAGCCTTACTTTCGGCATTCTGCGCTTCCATTGCATTAGCTCCGATAGACGTGCCTGCTTTCAGGAGTTGCCGGGCTACCACATACTTTCTTTCGGCCTCGAGGCGTTCACAAAATGCAATGATTGATAAGGAAAAATCAAACGTGAGTTTCAAAACCAGGTTTTGCTCAATTTTCTCTTTTGTCATAAAAGAAATTTTAGCAAATGGTAACTACGTATGTAATAACTTTCTAAATCCGCACATCTGCTAATCTTCTAATCTTCTAATCATAAAAATTTATCCCCCTTATTTCTTTTCAACTCAGCCACATAATCTTTTATTTCCTGCTCCTTATCTCTCTTACAAATTAATAATACATCTTTCGTGTCTACTACAATATAATCTTCCAGGCCCTGCAGCATGACCAGCTTATTATTCGGCACATGTATCATGCATTTTTTGGCATCCACGATCACCACATTGTTTCCTGAAACCGCATTCTGTGAACTGTCTCGTTCCGTGTTTTCCCAGGCACTGTTCCAGGTACCGAGATCGCTCCATTCAAAAGCCGCCGGAATGACATATACATTATCGGCTTTTTCCATAATCCCGAAATCAATGGAAATGCTGGTACACTGAGGATAAATATTCTCGATAGCGGCAGCCTCTTCAGGGGTGTTTAATTTATCTTTTTCGGCAGCAAAAACTTCGTAAATCTCAGGCAGATATTTTTCAAAGGCATGTATTATGTTTTTAACCTTCCATGTAAAGATGCCCGCATTCCAAAGGAAATCTCCGCTGGCAAAAAATGTCTCTGCGAGTTCCTGGTTAGGTTTTTCGGTAAACGTCTTTACTTCATGCACACCGGGTGCAACTTCGGGATCCTCATGTTGGATATAACCGTAACCCGTATTTGGAAATGTGGGTTTGATTCCAATAGTCACTAAAGCATTAATACTGTCAACAAAATCAAAGGCCTTCTTTGCGGTTTTCAAAAAAGCATTTACATCTATAATGTGATTATCGGAAGGTGCCGCAATCATAAGCGCCTCAGGATCTTTCTGCATTAGCTTAAATGCCACATAGGCAATGCAGGTAGCTGTATTCTTTCGGGACGGTTCGCCCAGGATATTTTCATGTGGTAACTGCCGCAATTGTTGTTTGACGGTTTCGACGTATTCCTTCGACGTGATAATATAAATGTTTTCGACCGGTACAAGCTGGGCGTAGCGTTCAAACGTTTCCTGTATCAGCGTCTTTCCAGTGCCAAGCACATCGAGGAATTGTTTTGGGTGAGCCGTACGGCTCATTGGCCAAAAGCGGGTACCAATCCCACCTGCCATGATTGCGACATAATGATGTTTCTTCATACTCCTAAACCGTTGTTCTCTAGTTTTTACAATTGTACAATATACCCGTATCCATACATCATTTACAAAATAAAAAAATTAAATAAATCCTTTTTTTAATAAGCCATGTAAATGTAGCATGCAGTAATTTTTGGTTATCGTTACGATCACCTGAAATATCTGTTTTTTTCCTTAGAATACTAAATGCTTCGTTGCTGGCTCCGCCGGCTGAAAGGAAGGGCATTTCCGCATTCTAATAATCAGTAATCGTTGGATGTCAACACTGTCGGTTCATTCAAACGATCGCAATGGGACAAAAATAAGGTTTGTAGTGAACATGTGTTTGTACAATAGAAGTGGCCGAACTTTAACGGTTCAGCAATAAAAAATGAAAATAGAACCGGTAAATTTGTTTACCGCTTGCTATAAATAAATCGCCACTACCTCATCGCCTGAGTTATTACTATACAGAAAGAATAAACATTTATTACCCTGATAACAATATCGATATGTGCAAAACTAGATTTGCCTGCGGCGTTAATATCAGTTAAAAATAAGTACCTTAATATACCTCCACATCCGGATAGGAAGTGACGCAGGAATCTTGTCGAAACAACTGAATAATGGGAACATCAACAATAAAAAAGGCCAGCTCAAAGAAAACCTCTGCATCAAAAGAAGCCAATTTGGTAAAAAAGCGAACCGTTAGTCTTCGGTTCGACCTTCACCGGGAGCTACAAGAACATTTTGGATTTTCAACATTTAAAGGAACACAGGAAAAAGTAATTGAGTCATTGCTGGCGGGTCACGACACGTTTGTGATCATGCCTACCGGGGGTGGGAAAAGTCTTTGTTATCAATTACCTGCAATGGTGAGCGAAGGAGTGGCAATCGTGGTATCGCCATTAATAGCGTTAATGAAAAACCAGGTGGACCTTGTGCGCGGTTACAGCAGTAAGGATGATGTGGCCCACTTTCTCAATTCAACACTTACAAAAAAGGAAATAAAAGAAGTACATGATGACCTGCTTCGGGGTAAGACCAAGCTTCTTTATGTAGCCCCGGAAACGCTCACAAAACAGGAAAACCTGGAGTTCTTTTCAGACCTGAAGATCTCATTTTTTGCGGTTGATGAAGCCCATTGTATTTCAGAATGGGGCCATGACTTCCGGCCTGAATACCGGCGGCTCCGGGAAATGATGATCCAGATAAACCCGGATTTGCCTGTTATTGCTTTGACCGCTACCGCCACTCCCAAGGTGCAAAGCGATATCGTCAAAAACCTTGATCTTCATAATCCCAATATTTTTATCTCCTCTTTCAATCGTCCCAATCTATACTACGAGATCCTGCCGAAAATAAAGAAAGCTCAAACCGATGAAAGCATTGTTCGGTTTATCAAAAGCATGAAAACCAAAAGCGGCATAATCTACACACTAAACAGGAAGACCACAGAAGAGCTTGCGGATCTTCTCGTCGCAAATGGTATAAAAGCAGTAGCCTATCACGCGGGGCTCGACAGCAAGATCAGGACGGAGAGGCAGGATCAATTCCTGAGCGAAGACGTACAGGTTATTTGCGCAACCATTGCTTTTGGGATGGGGATAGATAAGCCCGATATACGCTTTGTCATACATTATAACATTCCCAAATCAATAGAAAATTATTACCAGGAAACTGGTCGTGCGGGGCGGGATGGACTTGAAGGAAAATGTGTCCTTTATTATTCACACAAGGATATCAGCAAGTTGGAACACCTGATGCGCGATAAGCCGCTTAGCGAAAGAGAGGTTGGAGCGCAACTTATCAACGAAACTGTGGCTTACGCGGAAAGCGGGGTTTGCCGGCGCAAGGTTTTGCTAAGTTATTTCGGAGAAGAGTTTGAAACTGAAAACTGTGGGCAATGCGACAATTGCAAGCAACCCAAGGAAAGGGTAGAAGCAAAGGATGAAGCCGTCATTGCATTGAAGGCTATTAAAGGTCTGGATGAAAGGTTTGCCGCTGAATATATTGTTCGGATACTTACCGGGAAACTGACTCCACAAATACAAATGTACCGTCACGATGGCCTCGAAATATTTGCAAGCGGCAATGAAAAGGATAGCCTCTTTTGGAATTCTTTGATTCGCCAGCTGATGCTTGAAGGTATGCTGGTAAAGGACATTGAAGAATATGGCGTATTGAAATTCACAAAGAATGGCGAGGCATTTCTGAAAAAACCGCGTTCCTTTAAAGTCGTGCTGAATCACCTGTACGATGAAGCAAATGCCGATGATGAAGAGGAGTCGGAGGCAGCGGCCGGTTCCGCAACCGATGAAAGGCTATTTGAGATGCTGAAGGAGCTGAGGCAGAAGCAAGCCAAAAAGGTAGGTCTCGTTCCATGGGTTATTTTCCTGGAAAATACGTTGCAGGATATGGCGACTCTTTACCCAATGACACTGACTGACCTGGAAAAATGCCAGGGTGTAAGTAAGGGTAAAGCATTGCGGTATGGTAAGCCGTTTGTGGAGTTGATCGCTAAATATGTCGAAGAAAATAACATTCAGCGACCGGATGATTTTGTGATGAAAAGTGTGGTAAACAAGAGTGGCAATAAAGTTTTTATCATTCAGCAAACAGACAAGAAGGTGCCGCTTGAAACCATCGCTAAGAACAAGGGTTGGCGAATCGATGAAATGCTGGAAGAAATGGAAACCATTGCCGCCAGCGGCACAAAGCTTAACCTGAACTATGCCATTGATGAAATGCTGGATGAGAATGACCAGGATGAGATCATTGATTATTTTAAAACTTGTGAAACCTCTTCCCTGCAGCTAGCCCAGGAAGAACTATCGGACCACAACTTCAATTGGGAGCAGCTGAAGATCATGAGGATAAAGTTTTTAAGTGAGTACGGGATGTAAGGCACGTTAAGAATAAATCCGAAGACTTAAAGCTCGAAATCCGAAAATGTCAACGCCTCTGGCTGAGCGAGAATGAGCTTGCATAAATGTTCATATTTAGGTCAAAGCTGCATATATTTGCACCCCGGTTTCGGATTTCGAAATTTCAAATTCGGATTTGACCTGATGGTGCGGTAGCTCAGTCGGTAGAGCAAAGGACTGAAAATCCTTGTGTCGGCGGTTCGATCCCGCCCCACACCACGCATTAAAAGCCTCGTCAGCAAATGACGGGGTTTTTTGTATTTT
>Ga0207675_100000145_pt1 | contig 61287 bp, 63 predicted proteins | sample KBSSwiS42_FD_184305 | JGI IMG/M metagenome (GOLD analysis project Ga0207675, IMG submission 184305) | Switchgrass rhizosphere microbial communities from Kellogg Biological Station, Michigan, USA - KBS Switchgrass S4-2 (SPAdes) (version 2) | ecosystem: Host-associated > Plants > Roots >...
CGGCATCCGGATCGTGCGCGCCTTGTCGGCCAGGGCGCGGGCGACGGCCTGGCGGATCCACCAGGTGGCGTAGGTCGAGAACTTGAAGCCCTTGCGGTGGTCGAACTTCTCGGCCGCGCGCACCAGGCCGATCGTCCCCTCCTGGATCAGATCGAGGAAGGGCAGGCCCTGGTTGCGGTACTTCTTGGCGATCGAGACGACCAGGCGCAGGTTGGCCTCGACCATCTCCTGCTTGGCGCGGTGCTCGCCGCGCTCGATCCGCTTGGCCAGCTCGACCTCCTGCGCTGCGGTCAGCAGGTCGACCTTGCCGATGTCCTTCAGGAAGAGCTGCAGGGAGTCGGTGGTGACCTCGCGCGGCTGCTCGACCGGCCGCTCCGCCTCCTCCCGACCGTCAACCACTTCGATCTGCTGCTCTTCGAGCGCGTGGTAGAAGTCGTCGACCTGCGCTGCGTCGAGCTCGAGCTCGCCCAACGCGAGCGCGATTTCCTCCATGCTCAGCGACCCGGCCTCTCGGCCTGCTTCCAGCAACCCCTTGGCCTCGTCCGTCTCCAGCACCTCGGCGATGGTCGACGGTCTAGCCCGTTCCCCCTGCTCGCTCACTGCGATCCCCTCCTGGGCTTGTGACATTCCGCACGCGGCGCTGCGGGATGCGGCACTCTGACATGGCGGCCGGACGGACGCCATAGGCCGAACGGCTCATTTTTCGCTCAACGGGTCCCAACACCTCTCAGGGCTGCCAGGTACCTCCCCGCCTCCTTGCCCAGCAGCGAGCTCGGGGCCTCGTTCCGGGCGAGGGTCAACTGCCTGCGGGCGGCTTGGACCTGCGCCGACCACAGCAGCATCTCTCCGAGGTGGAACCGGACGGTTTGGGCATGCGGGAAGACGCGCACGAGCGGCCCGAGGCGACCAAATGCGCGCGAGGGATTCTGCTTGTCGAAGAGGCCGACGGCGGCAGCCGTGCGCGCGTCGGCGTCGCGCGGGGCCAAGCGCGCCGCGACCGCGAACTGCTTCTCCGCGGAGAGCGGATGGCCCAGCTGTTGGAGCGCTGCGCCGTAGAGGAGCTTCTCGTCGACCCCGCCCCGCGCGGCCGCCTCGCGGAGCGCGGGCAGTTGCCGGGAGGAGTCGAGCACCTGGATTCGCAAGGGCAGCGGAAACGACGGCACGAAGATCGGCAGGCCGGGCGCGTACTGGGGGTAGAGGAAGTCGCCCGCACGCACCGCGTACGGGGTGTCCGGCTGGACCGTCCGCGCGGCGCGCCAGGCAGTCAGGGCCTGCGCGTCGCGGCGCGTCCAGTAGTAGGCGAGCCCGAGATGGAGCGCCAGCAAGGAGCTTCGCGGGTGCTCGGAGGCCAGCGCCCGGAGCTTGTCGAGGCTCCCGTCGGGCCAGGACGCGAGCGTCGAGCCGACCTGCGCCTCGGGCGAGTGGTAGCGGCCGAAGATCGCCTTCGCCTCGCCGAACCGCTTGTCTCGGTAGAGCCGCTGTGCTCGTTCCAGGGCGCGGGCCTCGGGATCGGTGCGAACGCCGAGGTCGAGCGCGAGCGGCGGGCGACCGGCGCGCGGCTTCGGCGCTGCCGCGACATGGTCACGCGTTGCGACCACGCCGAGCACGACCGCACCCGAGGCGACGACCGCGGCGAGCGCGACGAAGAAGAAGACACGGCCGCGCGGGCTCATGCGGCGACCATAGCCGCCGCCCTGGCGGCCACTCGCCCTTCCCGCTATACAATTGAAAGCGTGCCGACTACCTACCGAGAGTTGCTGCAAGCCGCCCGGGCGGAGATCGAGGAGATCGACGCCACGGGCGCGCAGCGCCTGCTCGCGGACGACGACCCGCCCGTCCTGGTCGACGTCCGCGAGCGCGACGAGTGGGAGCAGGGCCGCATTGGCGGCGCTGTACACGTACCGCGTGGGCACCTGGAGTCGAGGATCGAGGCGGCGGCGCCGGACCGCTCGCGCCCGGTACTCCTGTACTGCGCGGTCGGCAACCGCTCCGTCTTTGCGGCGAAGACGCTGACCGAGCTCGGCTACGAGCGCGCGATCTCGCTCGCGGGCGGCTACACGGACTGGCAGCGAAGTGGCTTCCCGACCGAGCTCCCCCGCACGCTCGGCCCGGCGCGGACGACCCGCTACAGCCGTCACCTGCTCATCCCCGAGGTCGGCGAGGAGGGCCAGCTGCGGCTGCTCGACTCGAGCATCCTCCTGATCGGCGCGGGTGGCCTCGGTTCCCCGGCCTCGCTCTACCTCGCCGCGGCGGGCGTCGGCCGGCTGGGGATCGTGGACGCGGACGTGGTCGACGAGACCAACCTCCAGCGCCAGATCGCCCATTCGACCGACTCGCTCGGCGAGCCGAAGACCGACTCGGCGCGGAGGCGGATCGAGGCGCTCAACCCCGACGTCGAGGTTGTTCCGTTCCGCGAGCGGCTCACTTCCGAGAACATCGAGCGGATCCTCGAGCCCGGCTGGGACGTGATCGTCGACGGCGCCGACAACTTCCCCACGCGCTACCTCGTCAACGACGCGTCGGTCTGGCACGACATCCCGGTCGTGCACGGCTCGATCTTCCGCTTCGAGGGCCAGGTCACGGTCTTCAAGCCGGGCGAGGGGCCCTGCTACCGCTGCCTCTTCCCGCAGCCCCCGCCGCCCGAGCTCGCGCCGAGCTGCGCCGAGGGAGGCGTGCTGGGCGTGCTGCCGGGCGTGATCGGCTCGATCCAGGCCGCGGAGGCGCTGAAGCTCGCGCTCGGGATCGGCGACCCGCTCGTGGGGCGGCTGCTCCTCTACGACGCGCTCTCGGGCGAGTTCGACGAGATGAAGCTCCGGCGCGACCCGGCGTGCCCGGTCTGCGGCGAGAGCCCGACGATCACCGATTACGTGGACTACGTCGAGTTCTGCTCCGGGGTCGGGCATTGAGCCGCGTCCGGATCCCGCCCACGCTCCGGAACGAGACCCAGGGCGCCCGCGAGGTCGAGGCCAGGGGCGGCACCGTCCGAGAGCTGCTCGACGACCTCATGGGCCGCTTCCCCACCCTCCGCGGGCAGTTGCTCGAGGACGATGAGCTCGCGCCCTTCGTCAACGTCTACGTCGAAGGCGAGGACGTCCGCACCAAGGACGGCCTCGAGACTCCCGTCGCGGAGTCCTCGACCGTGATCCTGCTGCCGGCCATGGCCGGTGGCTAGCAAGACCTTCTCCTCCCTCCTCGAGCTCGTCGGCGACACCCCCCTCGTCGAGCTTCCGCGGCTGAGCCCCAAGCCGGAGGTCAGGCTTTTCGCGAAGCTCGAAGGGCAGAACCCGACCGGCTCGATCAAGGACCGGGTCGCGGTCGCGATGGTTGAGGCTGCCGAACGCGCCGGCGAGCTGGAGCCGGGCCGGGAGCTGCTCGAGCCGACGAGCGGCAACACGGGCATCTCGCTCGCGCTCCTCGCGCGGCTCAAGGGCTACCGCCTGACCTGCGTGATGCCGGCGAACGTGACGGAGGAGCGCCGGCGCCTGCTCCGCCTCTACGGCGCCGAGATCGTGGAATCACCGCCCGGCGAGGGCTCAAACGGCGCGGTCAGGCTGGCTCTCGAGCTGGCCGAGCGCGAGCCTCGTTACCACATGCTCTTCCAGTACGGCAACGACGCGAATCCGGGCGCCCACTACGACGGCACCGGCGCGGAGATCGCCGAGGCGCTCGACCGCGTCGACGTCCTCGTGGCCGGGCTCGGCACCGGCGGCACGCTGATGGGAGCCGGCGCGCGCGTGCGTGAGTCGTTCCCCGACGTCGTCGTCGCCGCGGCCGAGCCGCTCCCCGGCGATCCGGTGATGGGGCTCCGGTCGCTCGAGGACGGCTACGTGCCGCCGATCCTGGACGTCTCGAAGCTCGACCGCAAGGTGCTCGTCTCGAACGCAGAGGCGGTGGCAGGGCTGCGCGCGCTCCTCGACCGAGAGGGCGTCTTCGCCGGAGTCTCGGCAGGAGCCGTCGTCCACGTTGCGCGCAGGCTTGCGGAGGAACTCGACGAGGGGGTCGTCGTCGCGATCCTGGCCGACGCCGGGTGGAAGTACCTCTCCGCGCCCTTCTGGGACGCGAGCGACCCGGAGGTCGCGATGGAGGAGTCCGTCTGGTGGTGATCGGGACCGAGATCCAGGCGGCATTGGAGGCGCACGCGCGCGCCGAGGAGCCGAACGAGGCCTGCGGGCTCGTGGCGCTCCGAGACGGCGTGGCCGAGCGCTACATCGCGGCCGAGAACGCCGCTGCCAGCCCGTATCGCTTCGAGCTGGAGACCGAGCCCGAGAACTGGTTCCTGGAGGACGAGGGATTCGAGCTCGCCGTCTTCCACTCCCACGTTTCCTCGCCGCCGCGCCCCTCGCGCACTGACGTCGAGAACATCGGCCTCTGGGAGGGCCGCCCCTACCTGATCCTGTCGCTCGGGACGGGCGAGCTCGCCGCCTGGCGGATCGCCGGCGGCGAGGTTTCGCCTCTCGCCCTCGAGCTCCTGCGAACCTAGGTCGCCTTGAAGCTGCCTTTCATGCCGAGCTGGACATGGCCCGGCACGGTGCAGATGTAGGTGTACTTCTTGCCCTTCTTGAGCGTGACCGTGAGGGTCGCGCTCTTTCCGGGGCTGAGCAGCTTCGTCTTCTTTCCGGCGATCTTGAAATCGTGCTGAGTGTGGCCCTTGTTGGTGACCTTGAAGCTCACCTTGCCGTGCGTCGCGCTCTTCTTCGAAAGCACGAATTTGAAGTCCTTGGCGGTGACCTTGATCGTCGTCGCGGCAGTTCGCGCGCTCGCGAACGGAACGACGACAAAGAGGGTGGCTGCGACCACGGCAGCGGCCGCGAGCAGGGAAACGATGCGCTTCATGGTTCTCCTCACAGGTTGTTGACCCCTTCCTTCGCCGAGGATACCTGGCTACGAGGCCTCTTCGAGCCGGTGCTCGCCCGGCTCCTGCGGCAAGAGCTCGACCTCGAGCCGCTCGATCCGCGAGCCCTCCACCTCCAGCACCTTGAACCGGGTGCCGTCGGCCTTGACCTCGTCGCCGGGCTCGGGCGCGCGACCCAGCATCCCGAAGACGAAGCCGCCGATCGTGTGGTAGTCCTCGATCGGCAGCGAGCGGTGGAACTGCTCGTTGAAGTCGTCGATCGGAAACGTCCCGTGGATTCGCAGGCAGCCGTTGTCGAGGTGCTCGATCGACTCGTCCGGGAGATCGAACTCGTCCTCGATCTCGCCGACGATCTCCTCCAGCAGATCCTCGAGCGTCACGATCCCCTCGAGGTCGCCGTACTCGTCCACCACGATCGCCATGTGCTGGTTCGCCTTACGGAACTCGGCTAGGAGCGCCGCTAGGTCTTTCGTCTCGGGGACGATGTAGGCCGGCCGCAGGAGGTGCTCGAGCTGCACCCCGGCGATCCCGCGGTCGACGAGCGCCGAGAACAGATCCCGCACGTGCAGGATCCCGACCACCTTGTCGAGTGTCTCGCGATAGACCGGGTAGCGCGTGTACGGCGATTCGATCACCGCGGCCAGCGCCTCCTCGGGCGGGAGATCGATCGAGAGGGCGACTACCTCCGGCCTCGGCACCATCACGGCCGAGACCTCCTTGTCGGCGAAGTCGAAGACCTTGTAGAGCATCTCCTGCTCCTGCTGCTCCAGCTCGCCCTCCTCGGTCGAGCGCGAGAGCAGCATCTTCAGCTCCGCCTCCGAGTAGGCGTCGACCTCGCCCCCGGGCGGCTGGAGGCCGAGCGCGCGCAGGATCACCTCGCTGGAGCCCTGCAGCACCCAGATCACCGGCTTGAAGACGACGAAGAAGCCGCGAACCGGCGTGGAAACGGCAAGGGCGACCCGCTCGGAGTACTCGAGGGCAACGCCCTTCGGGACCAGCTCGCCGACGACGACGTGCAGGAACGTGATGATGAGGAAGGCGAGCGTGAAGGAGATCACCGACGCGAAGATCGGGTCGAACACCCTGGCCAGGACCTGCTCGCCGATCGCACCGATGGCCAGGCTCGTCGCCGTCACGCCGAGCTGCATCGCCGCGATGAACCGCGGCGGGTCGGCCACGATCCGAAGCACCGCGCGGGCCCGGCGGTCGCCTTTCTGTGCAAGCTCCTGGATCCGCGTCCTGCGCGCCGTGACGAGCCCGTACTCGGCCGCCACGAAGTAGGCGTTGAGCAAGATCAGCGCCGCGACGCCGAGGAGCTCCAGAAAAAGGATCACGCCCCGCTCTCCGGGGCGCGTGTACTAGGCGGTTTTTCGTCGTCCAACTGGATCTACGCCGCAGTATAGGAAACGGCGCCGTCGTCGCCAGTGCGCGCAACGCGCCCCTCGTGAACAAGCCTTTCCAGGTGCGCGAGGGTCTCGGCGAGCGCGAAGCGGCGGTTGCTGGCGTCGAGCCCCTCGCCGAAGAGCGCAAGCGACACCTCGTAGGCGCTGCGAGGCTCCGACGCCAGCGCCCTGACCGCCTCGTCGAGGCGGCGCCGGTGGTGCTCGATGATCTCGCGGGCGCGCGCGACCGGGTCCTCGACCGTGTCGTTGTGGCCCGCGAGCGCGACAGTCGGCGCCAGCTCGATCGTGCGCTCGAGCGAGGCCAGATAGTCGCCGAGCGGGTCCGGGCGGGAGTCCGGATAGAGCCCGACGGTCGGGCTGATCTTGCTCAGCAGGTGATCCCCGGCAACCAGGATCCTGTCCCGCAGGAGGCAGATGTGCCCGTCCGCGTGGCCGGGCAGCTCCAGGACCCTCCAGCCGTCGACCTCGTCCCCTTCGGCCAGGCGCTCCGGGTCGCGGGCGTAGCGGATGAAAGGCGCGAAGAGGCGCGACTCGTCTCGTAGCTCGTTCGCCTGCGCCTCCGGGAGCCCGTGCGCCCGCAGGTACTCCGCGAGCCGCTCCGACCAGTCGGAGCTGCCCCAGACCGCCTCACACTGGTCATAGTCGTGCGCGCCCTGGAGGACCCGCGCTCCGGTGAGTGCCTGCGCATCGGCACCGCCGCCCGCGTGGTCCGGGTGGAAGTGCGTGACGACGATCCGGGTCACCGGTGCGGCCAGCTCCTCGAGCACCGGCTCCCAGCGCGACTCGGCGTCGGGCAACCCGAGACCCGTGTCGACGAGCGTCCAGCCGTCCGAGCCCGGCAGCAGGTAGCAGTGGACGTGCCCGATCCCGAGCGGCAAAGGGAACGTCAGGCGGCGGATGCCGGCGGGCAGGGCCGTCAAGGAGGAAGCTCGCGGTGCTCGCCGCGCTTCGTCGCCCGCATGATCTCCCCGAAGGTCTTGCCCGCCCAGCTCGTCGGGACACGCCAGAGGTCGGCCGTGCCAAACAGCGAGAAGATGCGGGCACGCAGCAACGGCGCGCCCGGCTGCGGGGGAACGTCCCGGCCGTGCTCCCGGCGGTGCCCGATCACGGCGACCCCGCCGAAGTCCACCTCGACGCCTTCCGGCACGTACAGATCGATGTTCCCGAAGAGCATGAACGCGGTGAACGACACCTCCGAGTCCCCGAGCTCGGCCTGCCTGAGGTCGAGGTCGGCGTTGCCCACGAACACGAGCGCGAAGCTGAACCTCGGCAGCCGCCAGCGTCCCGTGCGCTCGGTGTCGCTGAAGAAGACGCCGGTGAACCGCTTGGGACGGCGCCGCGGACGCTCCGGCTGAACCGTCGGAGGAAGATCCAGCCCGATCTGGTCCAGCTCCTCGAGGGTGGTGGCTGTCGTCGCCTTCTCCACCCGTTCCGAGAACTCCTCGAGCGTCAGGCGGCCGAGGGCTGTGTGCTCTCGCAGGGCCGCCATCGTCCGCTCCCGGTCGGCATCCGACGCGCGGATCGCCGGGACCGAGGCGGGCTCCGGCTCTCGGCCGGCCGTACGCAACGGCGGCGAGTCGGATTCCAAGCCCGGCGCAAGGAGCTGGTAGATCCGGACGGGGCGGTCGAAGTCCTTCAGCCGGTGCTCCCCCAGATCGAGAAGCTCGATCCCGGAGAGGTCGTCTGCGTCGTCCTCGAGGAGCGCGACGGTCGCTTGCGAGATCAGGATCTGCCCGCCGTGTCCCACCGCGCACAGTCGCGCGGCCCGGTGGACTGCGAGGCCGACGTAGCGCCCGTCGGCGACCTCGGCCGGCCCGGTGTGGAGGCCGACCCGCACGCGCAGCTCGGCGCCGGGCGGCCACCGATGCTCCCGCAGCGACCGTTGGGCGTCGACCGCGGCAAGCACCCCGTCGCGAGGGCGGCGAAACGAGGCGAAGAACGAGTCTCCCTGCGAATCGACCTCGTGCCCGCCGTGGGCGGCGAAGGCCTCGCGCAGGAGCCGCTGGTGCTCGGCGAGCACAGCCCCGTACTGGTCGCGGAGCTGCCGCAGCAACCGCGTCGATCCCTCGACGTCGCTGAAGACGAAGGTCAGCGTCCCTGTCGGCAGCTCCCGCATCGGCGGCAGTGTCGCACCGCGCCGAAGCGAACGTGTGTTCTATACTTTCGGCGTGAGGGTCGAGTACCGAGAGGAGCCCTGCAAGGTCGCGCTCAACCGCGTCAAGGGCATGCCGTTCGACTGGTCGCTCAACCCGTACATGGGTTGCGTCCACCAGTGCACCTTCTGTTACGTCCGAGCCTTCGAGCTGCGCGCCGACCGGCCCCACGACGATCGCTACGGCCGCTCGATCCGGGTGAAGACGAACGTGGTCGAGGTGCTTAGGGCCCAGCTCGCCCGAGCCTCGTGGCGGAACGAGCCGGTGGCGATCGGAGCTGCCACCGATCCCTACCAGCCGGCCGAGGGCCGCTACCGGCTCACGCGCGGCTGCATCGAGGCCCTGGGCCGGGCGGGCACCCCGTTCAGCATCATCACCCGCGGGCCGCTGATAGTCCGCGACGTCGACGTGCTCGCGGACGCGGCTCGACGCGTGGAGGTGTCGGTCACGTTCTCGGTGCCCACCCTGGACGACGAGGTCTGGCGAACGACGGAGCCCGGGACCGCCCACCCGCGCCAGCGGTTACGAGCCCTGAAGACCCTCGTCGACGCGGGCGTGAAGGCGAGCGTCGGCATGGCGCCGCTCCTGCCCGGCATCTCCGACCGGCCGGAGCTGATCGAGCAGGTCGTCCGCGAGGCACGGGCAGCCGGCGCCTGTGGGGTCTGGGCCAATGTGCTCTTCTTGCGGCCTGGCACCCGCGAACACTTCCTCGAGGCGCTGGCCGAGGACTTCCCGGAGCAGCTTCCGCACTACGAACGCCTCTACGCCCGCCGCGCCTACCTGGGCGCCGCGGAGACGAAGCCGGTCCGGGCGCAGGTGGCCGAGCTGACCCGCAAGCACGGGATCCGCGACCGGCGTCGTGTCCGCATAGAGCCTGAGCCTCCCGTGATAGCTCAGCAACTTGCGCTACGCGTATAGATCGGACCGGGACCGCCTGCGCCGAGTCATAAGCGAGCTCCACCGTGGAAGTCCCGGCCGGACCGCGTCGGTTCGCGATAGGTCGTCACGCTAGGACAATCGTTCCGTGCCGGACGTCTTCGATCCAGCGGTCGGCTACGGCCGACGCTGAAGACAGCCCGACGCGCTGCGGTGGGTTCGAGTGGTGGATACCAGGTAGTTCGAGACTCCGGGAGGCCGGGGGGTTTGAACGGACGGTAGCCGTGAAGACGCACGAGGACTGCGCAGGGACCGTCCACCTCAAAAGGAGCGGGAACGTGCCATCCGCCAACAAGCCCCGACCAGGTCCACGGGAAAGGCTGCGCTCATCGTTGCGGGCGCCCTCGTGGCCATCGCAATCGCCGCCCCGGCGACCCCGTTTGAGCCGCTTGGTGGCGGTGAAGATGAGCGGGCCTACGGCGCCTACCTTCATTTGGGGAGCGATACACTGACCATGGCCCCCGCCTTCCATGGGAGGGCCACACTCGCTACCACCGTCCTGGGGGGTCTGCGTGCGTAGGCTAGGCCTTCAAAACGCACCTGCGGATGGAATCGGCGTCGAACCAGGCGTACTGGCCGCCGACGACCCCGGGGTCTTCGATGAGTGATCCGCACAAAGTCCGGGTCTTCCTCGCTTCAGACGTTCGCGTGTATCGGGAGGGGATCTCCCGACTGATCGCAGCGGAGGATTCTCTCGAGCTCGCCGGCGCCGCGGCGACGTCCGAGTCTCCATCCCGGCTTGGTGACGGCGCGCATGCTGACGTGGTGCTGATCGACGCGACCCAGCGCGTGAACCCGCTGCTTGTTCGAGACATCTCTTCCGTGGTGGGAGAAGGACGAGTTGTTGCGCTCGTCGCGCCGAACCGGGAAGACGACCTCCTTGCCTGGGCGGGTGCCGGAGTGTCAGGACTCCTTTCGTGGGAGGCATCGCCCCACCAGTTCGTCGAGATCCTCAGGCGTGCCGCTCGAGGGGAGACTCCGTGTTCTCCCGACGTCGGGGAGGCGCTCTTGAGACGAGCGCGTGAGAAACCTGAAGGGGCCTTTGGATTCAAAGGATCCCTGACGGAGCGGGAGGCTCAAATCGCCGACCTGGTCGCTGACGGATTGTCGAACAAGGCCATCGCTTCTCGGCTATCCATCGAACTCGCGACGGTCAAGAACCACGTGCATAGCATTCTCGAAAAGCTCAGGGTTCATAGCCGCGGTGAGGCGGCCGCGATGCTGAGGCTGACCGGCGTAGACCGAAAGCTCTAAGAACTTCCTGGACCGAAGTGTCCAAATAGTTCGACCTTTTGGTTCATTCACAGTCGGAACGCCTCGCGTAACACTTTCGTAGGACGTTCTACGTCCGTCGTTCCCCTTGCTCGCCGAACTCCGGAAGGAGGAGATCATGGAAACGACTGAACAGTCGGAGCATCTGACCAGCCGGCGTTCCTTCTTGGTCAAGGGGGCCGCGGTCGGAGCAGGAACCCTCGGCATGGGGCGGTTGTTCGCCAACGTCTCACCGGCCTTCGCGAGCGGCGGCCTCAGCAAAGGCGACGCAGCCATCCTGCGCTTCCTGGCCGCGGCCGAGATCATCGAGACCGATCTCTGGCAGCAGTACAACGAGCTCGCCGGCATCCAGGACAGCGAGGTCCCCGGGGGCAGCGGCAACCCGGCCTACCACGACGCCGTGGCTGTGCTGGACGAGGACATGGACCAGTACATCCACGACAACACCGACGACGAGATCAGCCACGCCGCCTTCATCAATGCATACCTGAAGGCGCACGGGAAGCAACAGGTCAACCTGGACGAGTTCCGAACCCTGCCCAGCAGCCAGGCGACCGGCGCGCAGCAGATCGGACGCCTGACCAATCTGATGGAGCTGACCGTCGACACCAGCTTCTGGACGCGCTACCGCAGTGACTCGCAGAACCCCGACTTCGGAGACGTCCTTCCGAACGCCGTCCCCGGCCTCGCCGCCGGGCAGTTTCCGGCCATCCCCCGCAGCGACGACGACCTCAGCCCGCCCAACCACCTGCAGGCGATCGCCAACACGGCCGGCTTCCACTTCGCCTGGGTCGAGCAAGGCGGCACCAGCCTCTACGCCCAGCTCGCGCAGCGGGTCACCCACACCGAGGTGCTGCGCATCCTGCTCAGCATCGGCGGCTCGGAGATCATGCACTTCCAGACCTGGCAGGACAAGGCCGGGAACGCGCCTCCGCTCACCGACCCGACGAACGGTCTGGTCTTCCCCGACCTGAACGCCGACGGTGAGCTGACGCAGACCAACCTGATCATGCCCGAGCCGACGATCTTTCTCGATCGTAAGTTCCCGATCGTCTCGATCATCCGCCCCACCGAGACCGACGGCGCCGCCACGGCCGCGCTCAATGCCCTGACCGCCGACGGACTCTTCAGGGGGCAATCAGCAGCGTTCTTCGCCCTCCTCACTCGGCTTGCGAAGGCCGCAGACGCGGCCCATCGCGGTCATGGGCGAGGCGATGACGACGACGACTGACGCTCAACCGGGAGGAGGACTCAGGATCGCCGACGGAGCGGCCGTGATTGTGAACCGTGTGACGGCACCGTTCCCGGCCACCATGACGGGCAATGCGGAGTTCGACGGCAACGTGGACCTGCCGAGCCCGTGCATCGCGCCGATCGTGTTCGTCACGAGCGGAACCGGAGATCCGCCGGGGGGCTGGTTTTCGGTCACAGGAGTCTGACGACAAGCGAGAGGCGCCGTGCGGCCGGTGCCTCTCGCTCTCACATCCGGTAATCCGGATTCAGAGCAGGTCGGCGATGAGCCCCGCGGAGCATCGAGGCGGTCTTCCAACGACAGGAGGGACCCAAGATGATCACGCTTGCCCTGACGCTTTAGGCGCACGCCGACTCGCCGAATACAATCCGCGTGCCGTGAGTGAGCAGGCGCCAGAGCGCACCAATGGAGAGATCACGTGCCTGATCGTCGATGACCACGAGGTCGTCCGCGAGGGCTTGAGGCTTTCGCTCTCGCGCGCACCGCACATCCGCGTGGTCGGCGAGGCGGCCGACGGTGCGACGGCGGTGGCGCTGGCGGAGCGGCGCAAGCCCGACGTCGTGATCATGGATGTGCGGATGCCCGGCATGGACGGGCTCGAGGCGACCAAGCTCCTGACGGAGAAGGTGCCGGGGACGGCGGTGCTGATCTTCACCGCGTACAGCGAGCGCAGCCTGCTCGGGCGCGGACTCGAGTCGGGCGCGAAGGGGTACATCCTCAAGGAGGCGCCGCACCAGACCCTGCTCAAGGCGATCGACAAGGTCGTCGCGGGCGAGGGCTTCGTCGACCCGGCGCTGATGCCGGCCTTCCTGTCGGGCGACCGCGAAGGCATGCTGACGGCGCGCGAGCGCGAGATCCTCCAGCTGCTCGCGGACGGCATGTCCAATGCGGACGTGGCCGGGCGCCTGTTCATCAGCCAGGAGACCGTGAAGAGCCACGTGCGCCACATCCTCACGAAGCTCGAGGCCGACACGCGCACGCACGCCGTCGCGATTGCCCTTCGTGACGCGGTCATCGACTAAGGCGGCGCTGATCGTCGCGGCGGTCGGGGCAGCCGCCGTCGCCTCGGTCGTCGGGCTGGCACTGGGCTCGAGCTGGCTTGCGTTCCTGGGCCTTGGAGTGGCGATCATCGGCGCTGCCGGCTTCGCCTTTCACCTGATCGTGACCGAGCGGCGGCGCCATGAGGTCGTCGAGGAGGAGCTCGTCGACAAGTCGAGCTTCCTCGAGGCGCTGATCGAGTCGATGGGCTCGATCACGGCAACCCACGAACCGGAGCAGGTGCTCGAGCGGACCAGGCGCGAGGCGAAGGAGCTCTTCGGCGCCAAGGCATCGCTGCTCGCCCCGGGCCAGACCGTGACCTCGGCGCCGGCAGAGAACGCGGTCCTGCTGCCGTTGCGGATCCGGGGGGAGGAGATCGGGGCGTTGCAGCTGGTGCGGGCGCGGCCGCTCGATCGCGAGGAGCTCGCTCGCGCGCGGCTCCTGGCCGACTTCGCCTCGAGGGCCGTCGAGAACACGCGACTGCTCGCCGAGGCGCAGGTCCGCGAAGCCGAACGCGCGCGGCTCTCGGACCAGCTGATCACGGCCGAGCAGGAGGAGCGCAGACGTCTGGCGCTCTTCCTCCACGACGGGCCGGTGCAATCCCTCGCCGGGATCAGCCTCATGCTTGACGCCGCCATCGAATCGATCGGGGGAAACCGGCTCGAAGAGGCCACGCGCGTGACCCAGTCGGCCCTCGAGCGCCACCGGGACACGATTCGCTCCCTACGCGACCTCTCGTTCAACATCGAGCCCGTCGTCCTGCGCGACCAGGGCTTCGCCCCGGCCATGGAGGCCTTCGCGGAGCAGGTCGGCCTTGCGAACAGGATCCAGGTCGACCTCGACGTGGACGCCGCCGACGCGTTGGCCGAGAACGCGCGCGTCGGGCTCTACCAGATCATCCGTGACGCGGTGAACCAGGCGCTTCGGCGTGGACCGCCGACACGGGTCTCGATCCGGGTCGCCGAGCGTGCCGACGGCAGCGTCGAGACGGTCATCGCCGACGACGGGGCCGGCGAGCGGCGGCGGGCGAGCTTCGACGAGGTGGAAGAGCGGGCGCGGACGCTGAGCGGACACCTCGACGTCGAGGCGGGCGACGACGGCGGCACCGTCGTCCGCGTGGTGCTCCCGCCCTACGTGGCGCACGGCTGAGGCGCCGCCGACCGTTAGCATCTGGGCATGGAGAACGGCCAGCGTCAAGTGACCCATCTGCGCTTCGTCTGGAAGGCGACCGGCTACGAGCTGCGCGAGCGCGAGGGCGAGCCTCCCTCCGTGGGGGAGCAGGTCGAGGAGGACGACGAGCGGCTCTTCGTGACGAAGGTCGCCCCCTCCCCGCTCCCGGGCGACAACCGGCGCTGCGCCTACCTGCAGCCGCTCACCTAGCGGCGCTCTCGGCAGCCGCGCGGCCGAGCACGAGCGCGGAGGCCAGGCCGCTGGCGTAGCCGCCGGTCGAGATCCCGCCCACATCGGCTCCGGCCGCATAGAGCCCGTCGATGGACGACCCGGCCTCGTCCAGGACACAGCTCCCCTCGTCGACTTGCAGGCCGCCGATCGTGTGCGTGATCGCGGCGGCCACCCGAACGGCGACCACGGCCTCGTTCGGCGCCGTGAACGGAAGCTCGGCGGGATCGGCGCGCGTGGGCGCCTCGGCGACGAGATCCCGCACCGACCGCCCGCGGACGCGCTCGTCGAGCGCCTCCTCGTCGAGCAGATACCACGCCCGCGCGCCTGGCTGGTGCGCCGTTGCCTGCACCAGGTCGATCTCGGACCACGAGACCTCGTTGCGCTCGACGAACTCCTCCCCGCGCTCGTTGAAGATCCGGGAAAAGCGGCCGTAGACCTGCGCGAGTGAAACGAAGTCCGCCTCGCCGAAGTCAACGTCGGCCATGTTCCGGCCGTAGAACTCGTCCAGGCCGCCGGTGAGCCCGGCGCCGCGCTCGAGCGCCGTCCGCAGGCCGTCGCCGGCGCTCCACGGGTTTGCCCGCAGCCGCAGCGTGGCCGCTGGCTTGACGAACCGGCTCACGAGCTCCGGATCGCCCTGGAAACCGCCGGTCGCGAGCAGGAGCGGCTCGCCGTCGGTCGGCGCGGGCTCGCCGAGACGCACGTCGCCCACGGCGCGGACGAGCGCCTCGGTCAGGCCGGCGGGGTCGAACCGGACGCCGGTCGTGAGCGGGTTGCCTGTCTCCCGCTCGACCACGGGCGCACCGAGGGCCTCGAGCCAGTCGAGCCCCTCGTCCAGCCGCTCGTAGACGAGCTCCTGGAGGCGCGGAGCTCCGCCCGGGCATTGGGCCCGAAACTCGTCGAACGAGCGGTAGCGCCAGACGACCCCGCTGGAGAGGAGCATCGAGCCTCCGGGGCGCGATCCCTTCTCGAACACGGCCGAAGAGGAACCGAGCTCGCGGGCGCGCGCAGCCGCGCAGAGGCCCGCCATCCCGGCGCCTGCTATCGAGAGCATCTAGGTCAGCGAGAACTCAGGCTTGTGCTCGACGTACTCGACCTTGACGCGCTCCGGGCCCCAGACGAAGACCGCGTAGGTGTTCGCCGCGTCCACGATGTCGGCGATCTCGAGCCCGAGCTCGCGGGCCTCGGCGATGTGCTCGTCCGCCGAGTCGACCTTGACCGCCAGGTGGTTCAGGAGCGGCCTCTCCGGATCTCCGGGCTCGCCCTGGTGAAACTCGACGAATGCACCGCCAGCCTCGACACGGGGCGCGCCGGCGGGGCCCTGAGCAGCAGGCTCGAAGCCCAGGCGCGCATACTCCTCGGCGGTCTCCTTGGGCGAGCGCGACCAGAGCGCGACGTGATCCAGGTCGTACTCGACCTTGGTCGGCGCCTCGACGAGGCCCAGGCGCAAGCCCTCCGCGACGTCGAAGTACACCTCGCCCGCGCGCGGCCGCTCGACCTGAGTGCCGTCGAGCTCGGCAAGCGCGTCGTCGAGGCTCGAGACCCGCAGCGCGACGTGCTTGAGCGCTCCCTGCTCCCGCGGCCCCTCGGCCCCGAAGAGCGTCAGCTTGCCCCGTCGCGCGTCCGAGCCGACGAGCGTGAACGCGTCGGTCCGGTCGACGACGTGCATCCCGAGCCGCTCGGTGACGAAGTCCGCGATTCGGTCTCGCTCGGCCACCCAGAGGGCGACGTGGTCGAGTGTGTCCGGCCTCACGCCGGGAGAATAGCCAGCCACTACTTCCTGCCGTCGACCGCGCGCTGGAGCTCATGCTTGTTCATCCTCGAACGACCCCGGATGTTCATCCGCTTGGCCTCGTTGTATAGCTGCTCCTTGGTGCGGCCTCGAGGCCGGTTGGTGCCGGAGCGCAGGCCGCCGCGGCGGCTCGAGGACATGTCTCGCCGTGAGGTCCGAGACGACTCCTCGGCCTCACCGCTGCGGGCGCGCTCCTTGTTGACGGTTCGAGCGGCAATCTCCTTGGCGCGCTTGGTGGAGCGCCCCTGCTTCCGCTCGCTCTCCTTGATGTGCTCGTACTGCCGCTCGCGCTTTGCGTTCCAGGCTTGCTGAGGCATGTGATCCCTCCTCGGTCGATTCGAGGGAGGGGGTGCCCACTGCGCGCGTTTTTACTCCAGGGGTTCGTTGTGGACGTCGTTGTCGTCCGCGTACTTGTCTACGAGCTTGTTGATCACGTCGGCGCCCTCGCCGAAGGCGTAGTTGATCTTCACGAAGGGCTCCCATTTGTCGGGCAGCGCGTCCTCCGGGAAGATCGCCTCGACCGGGCACTCCGGCTCACAGGCCCCGCAGTCGATGCACTCCTCGGGGTCGATGATGAGGATCCGCTCGAACTCGTGGATGCAGTCGACCGGGCAGACGTCGACGCACGAGAGGTCTTTGATGTCGATACAAGGCTCGGCGATGATGTATGTCACGGCGAGTCAGTCTAGTGACGCGGTCAGCTCCTCGACGAGCTCGTTCGCACGCTCGTCCAGGGCAGCCTTCACGACGACCTGATCGAACCCGGCGGCGTGGGCGCGTCGCAGCCCGGCTGTGTCGGTGTGGTTGGCGAAACCGAGGATCGGAACCTCCGGATAGGCGTCGGCGACTTCGTCCGGATCGACACGGGCGATGTCGGTGATCACGCAGTCCGGTGGGTCGACGCTGTCCGCTGTCACGAGGTGGTGGCCCGGCAACAGCCCCTCCAGCTTGCCGCGGAAGAAGAGGTCGACCCCCACCAGCAGGATCGTCGCCACGTGGCAAACGTACCATTGTCGAGCCTAGGCTCCAACGCGTGACCAAGCTCGATACCGGCCTCGACCTGATCCGGAGCGGAGAGTTCTTCGCCGCCCACGAGGAGCTCGAGGACGCGTGGCGGGCGGCCGAGCAGGAGGAGCGCGACTTCTACCAGGGGCTCGTCCACGTGACCGTCGCCTGGTATCAGGCCGGCCGCGGCAACCGCGTCGGCTGCGAACGGCAACTCGAGAAGGCGTCCCGGCGCCTGGCCTCGTTCGCTCCCGAGCACCGTGGCGTGGACGTCGGCTCCGTCCTGGCGCAGGTTGACGACGCGGCGCGGATTGTCGCCTCGGGGTCGCTCGAGCTGCCGCCGCCGAAGGTCTAGAGCTGGTCGAGGCCGATCGCGCTCAGGGCGCGGTTCATGAGCACGTTCAGCCACCAGTCACGGTTGAAGAAGAGCAGGAGGCCGAGCGCCACGAGCGTGAGGCCGCTCACGACGCGGATCCAGGTGTAGTGGTCCCGCACCCAGCGGAAGGCGGTCATCGCCTTGCCGAAGGCGATCCCGATCAGGACGAAGGCGACGGTGATCCCGAGCGAGTAGGCGGCGAGAAGCACGCACCCGCGCACCACTGTGCGGGAGTCGGCCGCGAGCACGAGGATCGAGCCGAGGACGACGCCCACACATGGGGCCGCGCAGACCGCGAATGCAGCGCCGAGGAGTGCCCGCGAACCGCTCGCCCGCGCGCGCCCGATGGCGCCGGGAGCCAGCATCCGCTCCGGCCAGGGCAGCAGGCCCGCGAGCGCCAGGCCTAGAACGACCAGCACGAAGCCGGCCAGCTTGATCCGCGTCTCCTGGTCGACCCAGCCGCCGAGCGCCGCCGCCGCGGCGCCCAGCACCACGAAGACGACGGTGAACCCCACCGCGAAGGGAATGCTCGCGACCGCAATTCGCCGGGCGACTCCCCGTTCGCCGAGACGATCGACTTCCACCGCCGAGATGGCCGACAGATAGCCGGGGACAAGCGGGAGCACGCACGGGAAGGCGATGGAGACGACGCCGGCGAGGAACGCTACGCCTGTTCGTTCAAGCATCGAAGCGCCGGAGTTCCTCGTCGAGCCGGCGTTCCTCCTCCGGCTCGAGCGGGTGCCCGTCGAGCGCCCATTGCCGCGGCACCGGCGCCGGCTCGCGAACGCGTGTCCAACGCCAGGCCAGGAGCCCCATGATCGCCGCGGCGCCTACGAGCCCGACGAGCGGCAAGGCCCACGCCAGGAGGTTGAAGCCGTGCCGCGGAGGAGCGGCGAGGATGCGTTGGCCCCACTGCGCAACGAGCTCGTCCTTGATCTGGCTCCGTGTAGCCCCGTCGGCGATCCGGCGCGCGATGTAGGCCTTGATCCGCTGCGCCGCGGGCGAGTCGGACTGGGCCAGAGTCTCGCCGGCGCAGATCGGGCACATCAGCTGGCCCTCGAGCTCCCCCTGGCTCGGATGACGCTCGCTCGCCGCCGCCGGAGCGGCCAGCACCAGCGCCGCCAGGACGAGCGCGGCCAGCCTCACGCGCGTAGCGCCCTCTCAACGCCGTTGCTCAGATCGTGCGCACGCACCTCGCCGGGCACGTGCTCGACGATCCGTCCCTTGCGATCGAGAAAGAACGTCTCGGGCAGGCCGGTGAGGCCGTACTTCGGCGTGGTCACGTTCTTGTTGTCGTGCACGACGGGGTACGTCAGCCCGTACTTGCGCATGAACCCGCGCGCGTCGCCCTGGAAGTCGTTCACGTCGACCCCGAGCACCACGACCCGCTTGCCCCAGGTCTTCGAGGCAGCCTGAAGCGCGGGCGCCTCGCGCTTGCACGGCGAGCACCAGGAGGCCCAGAAGTTGAGCACGACCGCCTTCCCGCGAAGAGACGACAGCTGCAGCTCGCCGGGCCCTCCGATGCGGCTCAGCGTGAAGTCGGGCGCGGGCTTGCCGGGCGCGGCCTCCTTGTGGGATCCCTGCGCCACCTTCCAGATCAGAAGCGCGAACAACCCGAGCACGAGCGCGACCGCGAGTGCCTGCGCGCCGAGCTTCAGTCGCGAGGTCATGTCACGCCGAGACGATGAAGACCGTCGTGCCGATGTTCACGTGGTTGAAGAGCCACTCGGCGTCGCTGATGTGCATGCGGATGCATCCGTGAGAGGCCGAGTAGCCGATCGAGGCGTCGTCCGGCGTGCCGTGGATGCCGACGCCGGAGGCCGAGAGGCCCATCCAGCGCGTCCCGAGCGGGTTTCCGGGCCCGGGTGGGATCGGCTTCTCTCCCCTCGCCCATGAGGAGTTCGGCGGATACCACCACGGGTTGCGCCACTTGACCACGATCGACCAGCGGCCGAGCGGGGTGGGGTAGATCGACTGACCGGTTGCGACGCCGAAGACGCGCTGGAAGAGCGCTCCCTCGTAGAGATAGAGGCGGTTCGAGCCACGGTAGATCACGATCACGGGCCCGATCGACGAGCGCGTGACGGCGGGATTCAGCTCGCGGAAATCCAGCCGCAGGGGGTGGCGCTCGTTTGCCGCGATGGCCGTGAAGATGGCTGCCATCGCCCGCTCCCGGCGCAGCACGCGGCCCGCGCGGTCCTTGCTCACCCATGGACGAAGATGCTTGAGCGCGAGCTCTGCGTCCTTCGCCGTGCGGTCGAATCTGCGCGCGACGACGGCCAGGTAGCTCGCCGTTCGCGCACGATTGAGCTTCACCCGCAGCTTGATCGCGGTGCCCGCCGCCGCGGTGAGCGCCCGCGCCACGGCCGGGCGGACCTGGGCGACTGCCCCGAGCCGCTTCGGCGTCACGACCAGGCGGGAGCGAGGCGCGATGAGTACGAGAGGCTCCGAGAAGCTCGTGTTGACCTTGGCGAGCGCGTCGGCCGAGGTCAGGTCGCCGACGTCCACGCCGCCGATCGTCACGCCGGGGGCGATCATCTGCGGCGGAGCGGTCGTGGTCGTTCCCGTCGTGGTTCCCGTCGTCGTGCCCGTGGCTGCGACCACGCCGGCCGACAGCCCGCCGGCAGCGCCGAGTCCAAGCACGAAGAGCAGCGCGAGACCGATCCTTCTCATCGCGTCGAGAAGTCTAGCCTCGAAAGATCCGCGGATCGTTCGTGATTACGCCGTCGACGCCCAGCGCGTCGAGCCTGGGCACCTGGTCACGGTCGTCCACCGTCCACACGAGCACGGGCACTCCCTGCGCATGGCAACGGGCGATCACCGATCTGGTGGCCACGGAGAAATGCAGCATCGCGGCGCTCGCGCTGGCCCGCCGAAGCAGGCCTGCCACCCGAGGCGGAAGCGCCGCCCTGAGCAGCACTAGGCCCACGCCGGCGAGAGGCGCCGTCACCCGCCGCTGTGAGAGCCCACGCCGATCTTCGGGGTAGGTCAGCCCCAGTCGCAGCCCCGGTTCGGTCGCGGCGAGCGAGCGCAGCGTCTCCGGCCGGAACGAGCTGATCACCGTCCGCCCGACGAGCCCGTGCCGGCGGACGGCGTCCGCGACGGCCTCCTCCGCGCCACGGGCCTTTAGATCGAGGTGCACGCCCGAATCCGTCCCGGCGAGGAACTCGAGTGCCTCGTCCAAGGTCGGTAGTCCCGAGACAGGCCCGGTCGGCCGGTCGTGGACGAGCACGAGCGTGCCGTCGACGTCGTGCACGTCGAACTCGACGAGATCGCAGCCGAGCTCGAGCGCGAGGCGCAGCGACTCGATCGTGTTCTCCGGCGCGAGCGCGGCTGCGCCGCGATGACCGACCCGCAGCATTCGGCCGTCGCGCCGGTGGAGGTCGATCACCCGCGCTTCTTGAGCACGACGATCGCGCAGTCGTCCGCCAGCTCGCCGCCGTACGCACGGCAATCGGCGAGCAGGGCATCTGCCAACTCCTGCGCCGGGAGCCCCGCATTCGCCGTCAGCGCGTCGTCGAGCCGCTGCTCGCCGTAGAGCTCGCCGTCACGGCGCGCCTCGACCAGGCCGTCCGTGAAGAGGGCGACGGCGTCGCCGGGCTCGAGCCGCACACGGGCCTCCTCGTACTGCTGGCCGCCGTCGATCCCGAGCGCCAGCCCGCCAACGTCAAGGGGCTCGGGCGTACCGCCCCGGCGGAGCAGCCTCGGCCGCGGATGGCCGGCGCTGGCGCACGCGAGCTCCCCCTTCCGCGCGTCGACGGTCAGGTAGAGCAGCGTGATGAACTTCCCCGGTTCGATCTCCTCGAGCACGATCTCGTTCGCCGCCGCGAGGAACTCAGCGGGCTCCGAATGCTCCCGCGCAAGCGAGCGGAAGACGAACTTCGCCATCGCCATGTCTGCCGCCGCATCGATGCCGTGGCCGGTGACGTCGCCGAGAACGACGGCCAGACGCCCATCCGCGAGCTCGAGGAAGTCGTAGACGTCGCCGCCGACGTCGACCCGGGCGGAGGAGTCGTAGACGTCGCCCACCTCGAGTCCCGCCAGCTGCGGACGCGTGCGCGGAAGCAGCGAGCGCTGCATCGAGTCCGCGAACTCCTTTTGCTGCTGATAGAGGCGTGCGTTGTCCAGCGCCAGCGCGGCCTGGCCGGCGACCGAGACGGCGGCGTCGAGCGTGTCCCCCGCGATCGGGCGATCCGCGTCGAGCGAGAGGAGCGTCAGCGTGCCGAGGATCTCGGCTTGCGTCGTCAGCGGAATGATCGCGGCGGACGAGCCCTTCTCGAGGAACGGGACGAGCGGCTCGTGCGCCGGGCCCAGCGCACCGGCGCTCTCCGGGTCGAGCACGCGCGCCTGACCGTTGCGAAAGACGCTCGTGAGCAGCGGCGAGAGCGGCTGAGGCAGCGACAGGACCGCCCGCAGCGGCTCGGTCAGGCGGTCCTCCCGCACGTGGACCGCAACCGGAACGAGCGAGGTACCGCGTCCGTCGGGCATGCGCAGCGCCGCAGCATCGACGTCGAGAGACTCGACGATCGTCCTCGCCACGGCCTCGAACGTCGCATCGAGCGACAGGCTCTCGGCGAACGCCCGGGAGATCTCGTACAGCGCGCGCAGGCGCTTGGCGGCCTCGCGTTCGGCATCCAGCGCCTCCTTGCGCTCGGCGCCGAGTCGCTCCGCCCTCTCGTGCAGGGCCGCGTTCTGCACCGCGACGGCGAGCTGAGCGCCCAGAGCGCGCAGCAGCGACTCCTCGTTCTCGGTCAGGTCGCGGCCTCGCTCGGGATAGACGGCCAGCAGCCCGACCAGCTCGTCGCGTGCTCGGAGCGGCACGGCGACCGCAGCCTCCAGCCCGACCTCCTCGAGCGCGTCGCGAACGCCGGCCAGGCGCGGGTCGGCTGCCGTGTCGGGGATGCGCAAGATGCCGTGCGCGCGGGCCGGCCCGAGCGCGAGCTCGAGCAACCGCTGGCCGACGGGCACGTGCGGTCCCGCGAGGCCGCGTGCGGCCGCCGGCTCGAGCGCGCCTCCTTCGTCCTCGACGAGGTAGACGGCCAACCGGTCGACGCCGAAGAGCTCGCACACACGCTCGACCGCGGTCTCGAGCGTGTGGGCCAGCGAGAGCTGCGCGATCGCCTGCCCGACGACGGTCAGCAGCGCCCGGGTGCGGACGAGCTCGACCGCGAGGATTCGCCTGCGCTCGCTCGCGCGGAGCGCGTGCGCGGCCCGGACGGCGAACGTGCCGAGCCTCGCCAGCTGCGCTTCGTCCGGCTCCCTCTCTGCCCCGAAGGCGAGCTGGAGCGCCCCGAGAGGAGGCTGGCCGAGCTGGAGGGTGGCGAGCGAACCGCCGCCGAGCCGGCCCTCGAGCCGCTCGCTCGAGATCGGATCGCTCGAGGCACGCGCCCGCCGAAGGGCGTCGTGCGCAACCACGGGCGCCGCAGTGACGGTGGGCCCCCAGAGCGCCACCATCACGGGCCCTCCGGTCTCGTAGCGCCAGAGTAGGCAGGCCTGCGCACCGGTGGCCTCGCCGGCGAGCGCCGCCACCTGGTCGGCAGCCCGCGCCTCGTCCGAACCGGCCGCGAGCGCGTCGCCTGCCAGCTGGAGCGGGTCGGGCGGCGATCCGCGCAAATCGGCTCCTTCGCCGAACGCCCGGCGGGCCAGCAGGACCTGGCCGGCCGCAGTGTGGGCCAGCGCACGCTCCCGATCGTCGAAGGCGCCTCGGCGGCGCATGAGCTCGAGCGAGCCGATCAGGGTATCGCCGGCCCGGATCGGGAGCTGCAGAACCGCGGTCGCGCCGAGCTTGTCCGCGACGAGGCGCAGCGGCCGTGACAGCTGCACGAGGTCGTCCGCGCCGTCCGCCGAAATCGAATCGGCGCTGATCCGCGACCCCTCGAGCTCGGCCTGCAGCGCTGCAGAAGACGCGTGCACGGCGCGCGCGATCAGGCCGGCGCCGTCGCTCCGGAGCCGCGCCACGACGACGTCCGCCTCCGTCAGCAGAGCGGCCTGCTCGACGATCTCGGCAAGCGCCTGGTCGAGGCCGGCAACGTCGCTGATATCCCTGGCCACAGCCATCCTTGCCCCCTTTCGCCGAAGTATGGCGACAGCGGAGTCGTCCGGGGCCTAGGGCCTCTAGACTCCCGGTATGGCACTGCCGGAGCGAAAGCCGGTCGAAGAGGAGTTACTCGACCCGACGGCAGTACAACGGAACTACCGGCGCCAGCGGATCAAGCGGCGGGTGCGTGAGGAGCGGACCCGCGAGCGGCACCTCGCGCGGCTACGGTTCTGGCTCGCGCTGACCGCCGTGATCGCCACCAGCATCGGCCTCTCGATCGTGATCTGGAACCAGATCCAACGGCTCTTCGGTCTCTAACGGGTCATACTTGGCGCCTTGCAGTCGCCCGAGTCCTTCCCGCCCCCCGAGCAGGACGAGCCGTACTTCGAGCCGGATGAGGACGCGTTCGTCAGGCCGGCGACCGGGTTCTGGGCCCTCGGCGGCCGTCTGACCTGGGTCGCGGCGCTCGTCCTCACGATTGCGCCGTTCACCGGGTGGTACTCGGGGCCTGACACAGCCGGCCCCACGCTCGCCGTGATCGGCTGGCACACGGGCACGCTCGGCAAGCTGGTGTTCTTCATCGGGCTCGCCATCCTCGCCCTCGTGGCGGCGCGGGAGTTCGGCTTCGAGCTCCCGCCCTCGATCCCGGAGAGCTTGATCGTGATAGCGCTCGGCTCGCTGGCGACGATCTTCGTTCTGGTCAGACTGATCTCGATCCCGGATTCGATCCCGCCCCCGGCCGGTCGCGGGATCGGCATCTGGATCAGCCTGCTGGCCGCGCTGGGCGTAATCGTGGCCGGCCTGTTACGAGCGTCAGAAGAGCTGTAGCGACCGCCACGCCTAGGACCGCGCCTCCGAGGACGTCCAGCGGCCAGTGCACGCCCACGTAGACGCGCGAGCAAGCGATCGCGGCCGCGAGCACGAAGGCCGGAACCCGCAGCCGGGGCGAGGCCCAGGCGAGGACGGTGGCGCAGGCGAATGCGGTCGCGGCGTGACCGGAGGGAAATGACCCGGTGTGGGGGACGTCAACGAGCGGCTTCGGCTCCGGATAGACGAGCGGCGGCCGGTCACGGCCGATCCACTGGCGCAGCACGTAGGACAGCCCATCGGCGGCGAGATCAGCCGTCAGCACCAACACGAACAGCCACGGGCGACGCCAGAGAACGGCCAGCACCGCGCCGGCCACGACGAACACGAGCCCATCTGCGCCGATCCGAGAGAGGTCGACGAACAGCCAATTGAGCCAGCCCACCCGGTGCTGGACGACCCAGCGCTCGAGGTGCCGATCGAGCGTGATCAGCGCGGCAGCAGCTGCTTGGTCTGGTCGATCAGCTCCTGCGGGTTGAAGGGCTTGCCGATGAAGCCCTGCGCTCCCCGTGAGGCCGCCTCGTCCGCAGCCCGCTCGTCGACCTTCCCGCTGAACATGATCACCGGGATCGTGCCGATGCCGTGGCGCTCCTGCACGCGCTGGAGCATCTCCCACCCATCCACCTCGGGCATCATCACGTCGAGGAGCACGAGGTTCGGCGTCGTCTCCTCGAGCACGCGGAGCCCTTCCTCCGCGCTGCCCGCTTCCCTGACGGTGTAGCCCTCCATCTCGAGGTTGACCCGCACGTACTCACGGAGCTTTTCGTCGTCGTCGACGATCAACACGGTCGGTCCGACGCCGCTGCTCGGGCCTGAGCGCTGGAGAAAGACATCGAGGTCCCCGCGCCGGTATCGCCGGTGCCCGCCGGGTGTGTAAAAAGCCGGGACACGCCCCTGGTCGGACCACTTGCGGATCGTGCTCTGGGCGACGCCGAGGTACTTCGCGGCCTGTCCGAGCGTGAGCCAATCGGGCTCGCCGGAAGCCGCAGGACGAGCAGAGGAGGGGTCTCGCACCATCCGGGCGCGAATCTACCCAAAGCTTTCGTTTTCTAACATCCCCAACTCACGGAGTCGTCACGGTGACGGTGGAAGACTCGGGCGGCAGCGTGAAGGTCTGGTTCTGGGTCGTAGTCGAGCCCGGCTGGGGGTTGTCGTTCAGGGCCTGGCCCAGCGCGACCCCGACCGCGAAGACGACGACACCCCCGAGGACCCACCACACGAGCCTGCGCCGCGCCGGTCGCCGCCTGCGCCGGCGGTCGATGCTGCTCATGGCCGGTAGTCGGCCGCGCCGCGGGAGTAGAGGTGGAAGGCGGCTTCCTGGACGGTTGCGACCCGGGTCGGCCACCCCGGCGCGGGATCACGCTCTGCGACGGCCTCTTGCGCCCAGCGGTCGGACTGGCCGTAGGCCGCCGCGAGCTCGTCCAGCGTGAACGTCTGACCGACGCGACGCCGCAGCTCCTCGAGCACGATGTCCATCTCACGAAGCAGGCGCGTGTAGCGAGGGCGGTCGGCGGCCGCCGCTTGGAGCCGGCGATGGCCTTCCTGCCACTCGTGGCGCGTGGTCTCGAGCACCGTCGACATCGCCGCCGATGCTACTAGGAGGCCCTAGCGGAACCTCGCTCGTCGTCGGGGCGAGCAGGGCGGCCCCGACGGCACAGGCTAGGTTTCGTCAGGCCCTCCAGACCGCCCGTCGTAGCAGCAGCGCGCCGGCCAGAGCGGTTCCACCTCGGCAACGATCCGCTCGCCGAGCTCGTAACCGGGCCGCGCGAGGGCGAAAGCCGCGTGGGCGTGCAGGCACTTGAGCCCGCCGGCACGGGTCTGGCCGCCGATGCCGCCGGGCAGCTCCGGACGGAGGTGCCGCTGCTCAGCGTGGGCGCGCTCGGCGCTTTCACGCAACGCCGGATCCTCCTGCGCCAGTCTGCTCCAGCGCCCGACCCCGCCCGCGGCCTCGAGCCGGGCGATGGCCGCCACGAGATGGCGACAGGTGACGTAGAAGGTCGTCGGGAACGGCTCGCCCGACTCGTCGAAGGCTGCCTGCTCCGTTATCGCTGGCCGACCGAACGGGCAGCGGACGGCGACGGACCGGAACGCCCGCGGGGACCGGCCGATCTGCCGCTCGACGATTGCGCGATCATCGTCCACCACGCTCGATCGTAGTGCCGTGGAGCCAGGCGGAGACGCCCTTGACGATGTACAGACGTTCGCCCGGGCGCACGAGGCCGAGCCGCCGCGCCTGCTTGGTCAGTGCCTCTGCGCTCGATGACTCGGCAAGCCGGTGCTGAAGGGCGCGCCGCTCGGACTTGAGCGCACGCACGTCGGCGGCCCGCCTGGCCAGGTCGTGCTTGGTGCTCAGGTAACTCCGCAGCGGGCGCGCGTAGAGCAACCCCACGAGAAGGATCGCGCCCACGGCGAGCCAGCGCAGCGCGAAACGGGAACGGCGGGGCGTGCGGGTCCGCTTGGCCACGCGGGCGGCTTCGCCGCGGCGACCGTAGATCCTCTAGGAGGGCTTGGCGGAACGTGGCTTGGCACAGCCGGCGTTTCCTCAAGCCCGACCCAACTAGATGACGTCGACCTTGATCAGGTTCGTCGTGCCCGGAATGTTGACTGCCGTGCCGGCCGTGACCACGACGCGGTCGCCCTCGTCCACGAGGCTGCTCTCGCGGGCCGCGGCGAGGGAACATTCGAGCAGGGCGTCGAAGTCGGCGCACTCGGGGATCAGGTAAGCGGAGACCCCCCACTCCAGCGCCATCTGCCGGAGCGCGTAGTCGTGGTGGGTGAGCGCGATGATCGGCCGCCGCGGCCGCAGCCGGGCCACCACCGAGGCCGTCCTCCCCGAGTAAGTCGGCACGAGGATCGCCTTCGCCCCGAGTGCCTCCGCGAGGTCGCAGGCGGCGTTCGACATCGCCTGGCCGACCGTCGGCTCCTCGCTCGCCTCCGGCAGCTGGTGGCGGTAGCCGAGGCTCGGCTCGATGGCGCGCGCGATCCGGTCCATGTAGGCAACCGACTCGACCGGGTACTGGCCCACCGCGGTCTCGCCGGAGAGCATCAGGGCCGAGCTGCCGTCGAGAATCGCGTTGGCGACGTCGCTGGCCTCGGCGCGCGTCGGCTCGGCCTGGTGCACCATCGACTCGAGCATCTGCGTCGCGGTGATCACCGGCTTCCCGCGTTCCAGGGCGGCAGTGATGATCCGCTTCTGGACGAGCGGCACGAGCGCTGGACCAATCTCCACTCCGAGGTCGCCGCGCGCCACCATGACCGCGTCGGCGTCCTCGAGGATCGCCTCGAGCGCGTCCACGGCCTCCGACTTCTCGATCTTCGCGATCACGTGCGCCGGCGAGCCGGCCTGCTCGATCAGCGCGCGAAGGTCGCGGACGTCGGCCGCAGAGCGCACGAACGAGAGCGCGACGAAGTCCACGCCCAACTCGAGCGCGAGCTCGAGGTCGTCCATGTCCTTGCGCGTCAGCGAGGGAATGGGGATCGGGACACCGGGCAGGTTGACACCCTTGTGCGACGAGACGACACCGCCGATGAGAACGGCGCAGCGGGCGCGTCCGGCATCGACCTCGTCCACCCGCAACCGCACCAGCCCGTCGTCGATCAGCACCTCATGCCCGGGCTGGAGCACCTCGCTGATCGCCGCAGGGCTGATCGGGAGCTCGCCGTTGCTGCAGAACTCGGCCGCGGCGACGACGATCTCCTCGCCGCGCACGAGCGTGACCGGTGCGTCGAGGTCGCCGATCCGCAGCTTCGGTCCCTGCAGGTCGGCGATCAGGGCGATCGGCCGACCCAGCTCCGCCTCGGTGGCGCGGACGAGCCGCGCCCGTTCGCGGTGTTCGTCGTGCGTGCCGTGCGAGAGGTTGAGCCGCGCCCCGTCCATGCCGGCGGCGGCCAACGCGGAAAGCACGTCGCGGTCGGCCGACGCGGGGCCGATCGTGGCGACGATCTTCGTGCGACGCGTTGCTTCGGCCACCCGCTCAGGGTAGCTCGCCCGCCCCCGGTCGCCCGACCCCTACCGGCGGAAGCGGGGGAAGGCGTCCCAGCCAGGGTACTGCGCCCGGCCGCCGAGCTCTTCCTCGATCCGGAGCAGCTGGTTGTACTTCGCCGTGCGCTCGCCCCGGGAGGGGGCGCCGGTCTTGATCTGGCCGCTGTTGGTGGCGACTGCGAGGTCGGCGATCGTCGCGTCCTCGGTCTCGCCGGAGCGATGCGAGATGACGACCCCGTAGCCGCTCGCCCGCGCCAGCTCGATCGTGTCGAGGGTCTCGGTCAACGTCCCGATCTGGTTCACCTTGATCAGGACGGCATTGGCAACGCCCTCCTCGATGCCGCGACGGAGGCGCTCGACGTTCGTGACGAAGAGGTCGTCTCCGACGAGCTGAAGCCTGTCTCCGAGGCCCTCGGTCAGCGCCAGCCAGGTGGGCCAGTCGTCCTCGGCGAGGCCGTCTTCGATCGAGACGATCGGGTGCCGCCCGGCCAACTCCTCCCAGAAGCTGACCATGCCCGCGCCGTCCTCCTCACGGCCTTCGAACGCGTAGCGCCCGCCGCGGTACAGCTCCGTCGCAGCCGGGTCGAGAGCGATCGCGACCCGCTCGCGGTGGCCCGCGCGCTCGGCGGCCTCGAGCACCGCGTCGATCGCCTCCTCGCTCGAGCCGAGGTCAGGGGCGAAGCCTCCCTCGTCGCCGACTCCTGTCGCCAGGCCGCGCTCGTGCAGCAGGCCCTTGAGCGAGTGGAAGACCTCGGCGCCGATCCGAAGCGCCTCCGCGAAGGTGTCAGCGCCGGCCGGCACGACCATGAATTCCTGCAAGTCGATCGAGTTCTCGGCGTGGGCGCCGCCGTTGATCACGTTCAGCATGGGTACCGGCAGCATGCGCGCCTCTTCGCCCCCGAGGTAGAGGAAGAGCGACTGGCCCGCCTCGGCTGCGGCCGCCTTCGCCGTCGCCAGCGAGACGCCGAGGATCGCATTCGCGCCCAAACGGCCCTTGTTGGGCGAGCCGTCGAGCTCGATCAGCCGCTCGTCGACCCCCCGCTGGTCAGCGGCGTCGTGGCCGCGCAGGGCGGCGGCGATCTCATCCCGGACGTTCGCAACGGCGTTCGAGACGCCCTTCCCACCCCAGAGCTCCCCGCCGTCGCGCAGCTCGAGCGCTTCGTGGACACCGGTCGAGGCCCCGGACGGCACCGCGGCCCTGCCGTGCGCGCCCGACTCGAGCACGACCTCGGCCTCGACGGTCGGGTTTCCCCGCGAGTCGAGGATCTGCCGCGCGTGAACGGAGGCGATCCCGCTCAGCGCAGCGCCTCCTTGGCCCGGTCGAAGTACCGATCCTGCGCATCGAGGGGAAGCTCGGCCCACGAGCTCCCCTCTTCCGCGGCGAGCTGCTCGGCGCGTTCGACGCGGGCCCGGAAGCGAGCCGTCGCGGAGCGCAGGGCCAGCTCTGGGTCGACGTTCAGCCGGCGGCCGACGTTGACGACCGCGAACAGGAGATCGCCGAGCTCTTCGAAATGCCTTCGGTCTGCCTCTGTCTCCGGAGCCGGGTCGACTGTCAGCTCTGCCTTCAGCTCCGCGAGCTCCGACTCGAGATCAGCGAGCGCGCCGGCCAGATCGGGGTATTCGAATCCGACGTCGCGGGCGCGGCGCTGCACCTTCCGCGCCTGGAGAAGTGCTGGAAGCGCCTCGGGCACGTCGTGGAAGATGCCCTCCCGCCCCTCCTCTCCGGTCTTGATCCGCTCCCAGTTCTCCCGCACACGGCCTGCCGTCGGAGCGTCCGTGTCACCGAAGACGTGCGGGTGGCGGCGGACGAGCTTCTCGTGCACCCGCCGCGCGACCTGCTCGAGGTCGCCCTCGCCCTGCTCTTCGAGCAGCAGCGCGAGGAAGTAGACCTGGAAGAGCAGGTCGCCGAGCTCGTCCAGCAGCTTCGCGCGATCATCGGCGAGCGCCGCGTCTGCGACCTCGTAGGCCTCTTCGATCGTGTGCGGGACGATCGTCCGAGCGGTCTGCTCCCGGTCCCAGGGGCAGTCACGACGGAGCCGTTCGGTCAGCTGCTGAAGCTCCAGCAGCGTCTCGCCGAGGGCCACGGGCTAGCCGGTGGTGGTCGCCGCGCCGGTCGAGGTCGAGCTCGTCTTGCAGGGATCCTGCCCGGGCGGGGGCGCGTAACCCTGCGCGTAGCCGATCTTCTTGCAGTACGACTTCTTCATCCCTTCGAGCCAGCTCTGCATCTCGGTGTTCCGGTCCGAGGCGAGCAGCTGCTGGCGGATCGCTTCCTTCACCTGCGAGAGGGGCGTCGGCGTCGCGGGCTTCCCGGGCTTGATCGGGCCGGTGGCCTGGATGATGTGCCAGCCGAACTGGGAGTGAACCGGCTTCGAGATCGCGTTCGTCTTGATCGAGAAGGCAACCTTGTCGAACGGGGGCACCGTGCGGCCCTTGATCGCGCCGCCGGGGAGCTCCCCGCCGTTGACCTTCGACGAGGTGTCGGTCGAGTACTTCTTCGCCAGCTGCGCGAACTTCTGCGGGTTCGCCTTGAGCTGCTGGTAGAGGCTGTCGGCCAGCGCCTTCTGCTTGACCAGGATATGGCGGACGGCGCGGCTCTCGGGCTGAGCGGGCGTCTCGTAGGTCGCCTTGTGCTTGTCGTAGTACTTCTTGATGTCGCCGTCCGAGACCTTCACGTCGGAGGTCACCTTCTGGAAGACCTTCTCGCGGACGAGCTGGAGCTTGATCCCCGAGCGAACCTCTTCGTCGGTGAAGCCCTGCTGCTTCAGAGCCTGCTGGTAGCGCTTGTCCATCTCCGCAGCGCTCGCCGGCGGCTGGCCCGGCGGATTGGCGTAGTACTGCTTCTTGATCTGGGCTAGCCGCGCGTCGACGTCCTTGTCGCTCACCTTGGCGTCGAGCTTGTCGGCCTCCTGCTGGTACTCGCTGCTCTGGATCAGGAACTGGGTCGCATTGGCCTTGAGGTTCGCGAGTGCGACGGTGCCGGCGGCCGGGTACTTGCGCTTCGTGGCGGCGAAGTTCCGGCGTGTCTGCGTCATCAGCGCATCCCAGTCGGCCTTGCTGATCGACTGGTCGCCGACGACCGCCACCGAGTCGTTCGGAACATCCCCGGCGCTGTTGCTGCCACCACAGGCCGCGACCAGCAGAACGAGCGCCGCGCAAGAAAGAATCACAGAAAGTCGTCTCATGGAAAATGCGCCAAGTGCAGCGGTTTTGCTCAGGCTGCTTGGCGCGCACAAAGTATAGCAGCGACTAGTCGGCTTGCTCCGGAGAAATTCTCGTCACGCAGGGAGACCTCCCGCCGAGCGCTCGTGTAGACCGCCGTGTCGACCTCGGCGCGGAGGGCGCGCAGCTCGTCGGAGCCGAGCAGAAGCGGCCCGACGGTGGTCTTCCCGCCCCGGAAGACGAGGTAGTCGGCGCCCACGCGTGCGAGCTTCAGCTTCGACTCCTGGATCGTGAACAGGTTCTCGACCGGCTCCGGAAGCGGGCCGTACCGGTCCTCGGTCGCGGCGCGCAGCTCGCGCAGCTCGTCCTCGGAGTCGGTCAGCGCCAGGCGCCGGTGAAGATCGATCTTGAGCGCCTCGGCCTCGATGTATGTCGCCGGCACGTAGGCGTTCACGGTCGCGTCGACACGCACCGGGCGGGCCGCGGGACGCCTCTCTCCGGAGAGCTCGGCAACGGCCTCCCCGAGGAGCTCGACGTAGAGCTCGAAGCCGAGCGCCGCAACGTGGCCGGACTGCTCCGCCCCGAGCAGGTCGCCGGCACCGCGGATCTCGAGGTCGCGCATCGCGATCGCGAATCCCGCCCCGAGCTCCGTGTGGTCGGCGAGCGTCGCGAGCCGCGCGCGCGCCTCGGGCGTCAGCTCGCGCGAGTCGGGATAGAAGAGGTAGGCATGCGCCGGTACGTCCGAGCGGCCGACGCGACCTCGGATCTGGTAGAGCTGGGCGAGGCCGAGCGCATCGGCGCGCTCGACGATCAGGGTGTTCGCTTCCGGGATGTCGAGCCCGGACTCGATGATCGTCGTCGAGACGAGCACGTCCGCGTCGCCTCGGAGAAAGTCGTGCATTCGCTCCTCGAGCTCGCGCTCGCGCATCTGCCCGTGTGCGACCAGCACCCGCAGGCCCGGCACGAGCTGCCGGAGGCGCTCCGCGGCCTCGTCGATCGACTCCACACGGTTGTGGAGGAAGAAGGACTGGCCCGCTCGCGCGTGCTCCCGCTCGAGCGCTGCCTTGACCAGCTCGTCGTCGTATTCGCCGACGTAGGTGCGAATCGGACGCCGCCCCTCCGGAGGGGTCTCGATCACCGAGATGTCGCGCAGGCCCGAGAGCGACATGTGCAACGTGCGCGGGATCGGGGTCGCAGTCAGCGAGAGCACGTCGACCTCGAGCCTCAGCGCCCGTAGGAGCTCCTTCTGCGCGACGCCGAAGCGCTGCTCCTCGTCGACGATCACGAGGCCGAGCTCCTTGGGGATCACGTCGCGGCTGAGGACGCGGTGCGTGCCGATGAGGACGTCGACCTTGCCCGCGGCGAAGTCCGCCAGCACCTGCCTTTGCTCGGCCGGCCGGCGGAAGCGCGAGATCATCTCGACGCGCACCGGAAAGTCGCGGTAGCGCTCGCGGAAGGTGTTCCAGTGCTGCTCGGCCAGGACGGTCGTCGGCACGAGCATCAGCGTCTGCTTGCCATTGACCGCGGCCGCGAAGGCCGCGCGCACGGCGACCTCCGTCTTGCCGAAGCCCACGTCGCCGCAGATCAGCCGATCCATCGGCCGCGGGGCCTCGAGATCCTCCTTGACGGCCTCGATCGCGGCGCGCTGGTCCTCGGTCTCGCGGTACGGGAACTCCGCCTCGAGGCGCTCGAGCCAGTCGGAGGAGAGGTCGTAGGCGTTGCCCGGGGCCTGCTGCCGCCGCGCGTAGAGAGCAAGCAGCTCACCGGCGAGCTCGCGCAACGCGGTCCTGGCCCGGGCCTTGAGGTTCTGCCAGGCCTTGCCGCCCAGCTTCGAGAGGGCGGGCGCGGACGCGTCGGCGCCGATGTACTTCGAGACCTTGCCGATCTGCTCGTGCGGGACATAGAGCCGGTCGTCGCCGCGGAAACCGAGGTAGAGGTAGTCGCGCGTCACCTCGGCGACGGTCTTCGTCTCGAAGCCGAGCAGCTTCCCGATGCCGTGGTCCTCGTGCACGACGAAGTCGCCCGTGCGCAGGTCCGCGAAGGACTGGAGCGCCCGACCTGCAGGCGCCGCGCGGCCGGGCGCGCGCTTGCGGAAGACCTGCGTGTCCGGCAGGAGGACCATCCCGAGCTCGCGCCAGACGAATCCGCGTCGGGCAGGCGAAACCGCGAAGAGAAGCTCCGGCTCGTCCGGGAGCGGCTCGCCCGGCTCGAGCAGGCGCGGCTCCACGCGGCGGAGGAGGTTTGCCGTGCGCAGCGCCTCGCCGCGATGCGGGAATGCGACGACGACGCGGTTCCCGGCGCGGATCAGGCCGGCCAGCTCGGTCTCGGCCTCCGAGAGCCCACGGGCAGCCACGGCCGGGCGCTGGGCCTCGAACGCGAACGGCTGCCCGCGCGGGAACGAATCGAGCTCGGCTGCGCCGCTCAGCGGCAGCTCCGTCTGGAACTCCTCGGCCCAGATCTCCCGCACCTGCTCCGGCTCCCAGACCAGGTCGGGCGCGCGGTCGAGCGGCCGCACCAGATCACGCGGGATCCCAGCTGCCCGGCCGTCGTCGGTGAGCCGCGGCTCCTGCAGGTCGAGCCGGCGCTCGGCGGCCGGATAGACGGTCGCGCTCTCGACCTCCTGGAGCGCGCGCTGGGTGAAGGGCGAGAACGCGCGGATGGCCTCGATCACGTCGCCGAAGAACTCGACGCGGAGCGGGTCCCGGCCAGTCGTCGGAAAGACGTCGACGAGCCCGCCGCGGACGGCGAACTGGCCACGCTCCTGCACGCGGTCCACCCGCTCGTACCCGGCGAGCGCGAGGTGCTCGGCCACCAGATCGAGGTCGCTCGAAGCTCCGGCCGTGAGTGCGAGCGGCTCCGGGCGGGCCGCCGGCGGAGGCATATGCTCCGCGAGCGCCGCGGCGGAGGCGCAGACGAGCCCTCCGGCGGCGAGGACGTCGAGCGCGCGGGCGCGCTCCCCGACGAGGTGCGGCGGCGGCTCGAGCCCCGACCCCCAGTGGACGCCGCGGCTCGGCAGGAGGGCGACCTGCTCGTCGCCGAGAAACCAGCGTGCGGCCTCCGCCGCGTCGCGCGCGTCGGCGTCGTCGGGGAGCAGGCAGACGAGCGGGCCGCCCCGCTGCTCGTACAGCGCGGCCAGCAGTAACGGCAGGGCCGGCTCGGACACCCGGGCGGGTGCAGGAAGCTCGTCGGCGTAGGCGACCAGGCGCTCGTCCGCGAGCAGTTGCTCCACGAGCGGATGAAGGACGGGTCTCGGCGAGGTCGTTCGGTCCATGACGAAAGGCGGAACCGGTGGTTCCGCGCCGTCGATTCTAACCCGCTAGTTGAACGTGGCCTGCGCCGCGCCGAGCCCCTGGGAGGCGATCGTCTCGACCGCGTCGGATGCCCGCGACACGAGACCCTCCAGGTCGTCCTCGGGGGCGAAGCCCGACAGCACCCAGTCCGAGACCGAACGGGGATCGCCGCGCCCAGGCCTCCCCACGCCGATCCGCAGCCGCTCGAAGTCCTGTGTGCCGAGGTCCTGCGCCAGCGAGCGCAGGCCGTTGTGGCCCGCGAGGCCGCCGCCCGCCCGCGCCTGCAGGCGTCCCGGCTCGAGATCGACGTCGTCGTGGACGACCAGCAGCCGCTCGGGCTCGACCTTGAAGAACCGAGCGGCGGCGCCCACCGAGCGGCCGGACTCGTTCATGTACGTCTCGGGTTTCAGCAGCGCGAGGCGCAGGCCGTCGCGCCGCACCTCGGCCAGCGAGCCCGAGAACTTAGAGCGCCACGAGCCGTGGTGTCGCCGCGCGAGCTCGTCGAGCACGAGCCAGCCGAGATTGTGGCGCGTGCGCTCGTACTCACGGCCCGGGTTGCCGAGGCCCGCCACGAGCAGATCGAGCGTCGAGGCCCCTTCGCCCCGACGGAAGAGGCGCACCTATCCCTCGGAGGTGTCTTGCTCGCCGGAGGGAGCGGCGTCCTCGCCCTCGGCCGGAGCCTCGCCCTCGGCACCCTCTTCGCCCTCGGGAACCTCGCCCTCGGGCAGCTCGCCCTCTTCGAGCTCCTCGCCCTCGACCTCTTCCGGCTCGGGCTCGACGAACCGCGTCGGCATCGTCACCGTCGCCAGCACCGTCTCCTCCGGATCGTCGAGGTAGGTAACCCCCTCGGTGGGCGGGCCGAGGTCGACGAGGCGCAGCGTGTCGCCGATCGCCATGCCGCTCACGTCGAGGTCGAGGTGCTCGGGAATCTCCATCGGCAGCGCCTCGACCCTGATCTCGCGGCTGACCTGCGAGAGCACGCCGCCCTCGGTGACGCCGACCGGCTCGCCGACGAGCTCGACGACGACCTGCGCCTGGATCGGCTGGTCGAGCCGCACCTCCTGGAGGTCGACGTGGATCAGGCCGCCCTTCACCGGGTGCTGCTGGTAGTCCTTGAGGATCGACGGGTGGGTGGTCGCCTGGCCGTCGAGTGTGACGTCGAGGATCGCGTGCAGCCCCTGTCCGCCCGTGAGCACACGGCGCAGCTCTCGCTCGGGAATGCTGATCGCGTAAGGCTGCTTGCCGCGCCCGTAGAGAACCCCCGGAATCAGCCCCTGCTTGCGCAGGCGGCGCGATTCGGCGGAGCCGCGGCTCTCGCGCTCCTGTACCTGCAGCTTCACTCGCTCGCCGGCCATCGGCGCGGAAGTCTAGCTAGGACCGGCCGCACGGGTAAAACCCGCACGGCCTCCATGGTCGGCGCCGCCTAGTCGGCGCCTTAGCCGGCCAAAACGCCGTTACGCAGTTAGATCCGAGGCCATCTCGTCGAATGCGGCGACGAACGCGTCGCAGTCCTCCGGCGTGTGTGCGACCGAGAGCGTCCATTCCTCCTCGCGGCCGGGCGTCATGTAGACGCCGCGGTTCATGTTGTAGAGCCACGAGAGCTGCGAGAGCTCCTCGTCCTGGTTCTCCTTGAAGCTCTCGTAGTCGACGATCCGCTCCGGCGAGAACGTGACGCAACCCTTCGCGCCGATTCCGACGGAGTAGCCGGGCAGCCCATACCGGTCGATCACATCCTGGCAGCCGCCAAGCAGCCGATCCTCCAGGGCGTCGAGGTTCACGTAGGCCTCCGGCGTCAGCACCTGCTCCAGGCTGGCCCGGGCGGCGGCCATCGCGAGTGGGTTTCCGTTGAAGGTGCCCACCTGGTAGACGGTGCCGCTCTCGACGACCTCGAACGCCTCGTCGGTGCCCCCGATCGCGCCCGTCGACAGCCCTCCCCCGAGTGCCTTCGCGAGGGTGACGATGTCCGGCACGACGCCGAAGCGCTCCGTCGCTCCGCCCGCCGCGATGCAGAGGCCCGTCTTCACCTCGTCGAAGATCAGCAGCACTCCGAGCCGCCTCGTCAGCTCGCGCACCGCGTCGAGATACCCCGGCTCGGGGAGGACGACGCCGAGGTTCATCATCGCGGGCTCCATGATCACGCAGGCGGGTGGGCGCCCTTCCTCGACGAGCGACTCGATCCGCCGCTCCATCGCGCCGGCGTCGTTGAACGGCACGGGAACGGTCAGCTCGGCCGCTGCCTTCGGGATCCCGGCCCCGTACGGGATCGAGGCGTAGTTCTCCCGGTTGCCGATCTGGTGGTGCGGGACGCCGATCGAGACCATCACGTAGTCGTGGTGGCCGTGGTAGGAGCCGAAGATCTTCACGATCGTGTCGCGACCCGTCTGGGCCCGGGCGATCCGGATGGCGTCCATCGTCGCCTCCGAGCCGGAATTGACGAAGCGCCAGCGCGGGATTCCCCAGCGCCGCTTGAGCTCCTCGGCGACGGCGACGGCGTCCTCGGTGGGTGCGGCGAAGTGCGTCCCGAGCTCGAGGCGCTTCGAGACCGCGTCGGTGATCGCCGGGTGCGCGTGTCCCTGCGGCATCGAGCCGAACGCGTTGTGGAAGTCGACCATCTCCGTCCCGTCGACGTCCCAGACGTGCGAGCCCTTCCCATGCGAGAGGTAGATCGGCCAGGGTTGGCGCTCCTGGTAGGCGGAAGCGACCCCGCCGGCCAGCGACGCCCGCGCGCGCTCGTACAAGGCACGCGAGCCTGGCGTGCGGTCGTCCAAGCGGCGCTGCTCGCGTTCGGTCAGCTCCGCGATCCGCGCGCGGTCAAGGACTGTGGTCGCGGGTGCGCTCATGAACGCATTCTCCCCTCCCGGGCGGGATTCGTACAGCCGGTGGGATGATGACCTCGATGCCGGTCGGGACAGATCGCGACCTCCGGCCGCTCTTCGAGCCGCGTTCTGTGGCCGTCGTCGGCGCCTCGAACGACCCCGCGAAGTGGGGCCAGTGGCTGGCGCGAGGGGCGATACGGGGAGAGCACCGGCGAGCTGTCTTCCTCGTCAATCGATCCGGCGGCGAGGTGCTCGGACGGCAGGCCTTCCGTTCACTCGACGAGCTGCCGGAGCGGCCCGAGCTCGTCGTGCTCGCCGTTCCGGCGTCCTCGTTCGAGGAGACCGTCGACGCCTCGCTGGCCGCCGGCGCACGTGCGATCGTCGCGATCGCGGCGGGCCTTGGCGAGACTTCGGCGGAGGGCCGTCGTCGTGAGCAGGCGGTCGTCGAACTGGTCCGCAAGGCCGGCGCCGTGCTCCTCGGGCCGAACTGCCTCGGCGTCTACGACGCGGCCGCCGAGCTCGACCTTTCCTCGAGCGACTTCGTCCCGGGTCCGATCGGCGTCGTCTCGCAGAGCGGCAACCTCGCCATCGAGGTCTCGCTGCTGGCCTCGGAGGTCGGCCTGGGGATCTCCCGCTTCGCCTCGCTCGGGAACCAGGCAGACCTCGAGGCGGCCGAGCTCGTCACGGAGCTCGCGGATCACGACGAGACGCGCGTGATTGCCGTGTACCTCGAAGACTTCCGGGACGGCCGCGCCTTCGCGCGCGCCGCGTCGATGGCCGGGAAGCCGGTGCTCCTGCTCGCGGGCGGCGCGAGCACTGCGGGCATCCGGGCGGCGCAGTCGCACACGGGAGCCCTGGTCAGTGACTCGGCGGCCGTGGACGCGGCGGCCAGCGCGGCTGGGATCCTCCGGGTGAGCACGCCGCGCGAGTTCGTCGACCTCGCCCAGCTCCTGCTCGGCGAGAGCCCTCCCCGGGGCCGTCGGGTCGCGATCGTCTCCGATGGGGGCGGCTCGGCCGTCATCGCGGCCGACCTTGCCTCGGCTGCGGGGCTCGAGCTTCCGCAGCTCTCACCCGAGCTTTCGGGGCGCCTTGCGGATGTGATGCCGCCGACGGCGTCGACCACGAATCCTGTCGACTTCGCCGGCGCGGGCGAACAGGACCTGCGCTCGTACGAACGCGTGCCACGCCTGCTGCTCGAGTCGGGCGAGGTCGACTCGGTCTTCCTGACCGGCTACCTGGGCGGCTACAGCGCGACCTCGGACGAGCTTCGCGAGCCTGAGACTGAGGCGGCGCGCGGGCTCGCCCGAGCCGCGGCCGATACAGGCCGCCCGGCAATCGTCCAGACGATGTACTGGCAGGAGGCCCCCGCCCAGGCATTGCGCGAGGCCGGAGTCGCGGTTTATCGCGAGGTCGGCTCGGCGGTCTCGTCGCTCGTGAAGATCGTCGAGCGGCCGGCAGCAGGAGCCGTCCCGGAATTGCCCGCCCCCGAGGCTGCGCTTTCCGATGCCGGCTACTTTGCAGCACGGGACCTGCTCTCCGAGGGTGGCATCGTGTTCCCGGAGGCCAGACGGGTCGACACCGCGGACGAGGCGGCCGCCGCGGCAGCGGAGCTCGGATTCCCGGTCGTCGTCAAGGCGCTGGGTCTCGTGCACAAGTCGGACGAGGGCGGCGTGGCGCTCGGGCTCGCGGACGAGAAGGCTGTCGCCGCGGCTGCGGGCTGGATGCGTGCACTCGACGGCTTCTCCGTCGAGCGAATGGTCTCCGCGGAGGACTCGATCGAGCTGATCGTCGGCTGCCGCTGGGATCCACGCTTCGGGCCCGTGCTCCTCGTCGGCCTCGGAGGGATCCTCGCCGAGCTGCACCGTGACGTCGCCGTCGCGCTTGCGCCCACCTCGGCGGAGGAGGCGCGGGAGCTTCTGCTCGGGCTCCGCGCCGCCGCTCTCCTCACGGGAACGAGAGGCCGTACACCACTGTCCGTTGACAAGGCCGCCGAGGCCGCCGCGGCGATCTCCCGCGTGGCGGCGGCTCATCCGGAGCTCGACGCACTCGAGGTGAACCCATTGCTCGTGACGTGGAGCGAGGCCGTCGGCCTCGATGCCCGCGCGATCTACTCCCAGCCGAGGTAGGGCGCCGCGCCCCGCTTGAAGAGCCCGCCGGCGATGATCACGCGCTGGATCTCGCTCGTGCCTTCCCAGATTCGGTCGACCCGCAGCTCCCTGAAGTGGCGCGCCGCCGGGCTGTCCACGCTGTAGCCGCGCCCGCCCAGTACCTGCACCGCCCGGTCGGCGATCCGGCCCGCCGTCTCGGAGGCGAACAGCTTCGCCATCGAGACTTTGCCGTGGACGACCTTCCGGTCGGCCAGCGTGTCGAAGGCGTGGGCGGCGTGATAGGTCAGCAGCCGCGCGGCGTGCAGCTCGGTGAGGGAGTCCGCGAGCGGGAACGAGACACCCTGGTAGTCGGCGATACGGGACCCGAACGCCTCGCGCTCCTGTGCCCACGCGCTGGCGAGGTCGAGCAGGCGGAGGGATGCGCCGCAGCAGCGCGCCGCGATGAAGAGCCGCTCGACCAGGATCCATTCCTTCGCGCCCGCGTCGCCACTCGCCGGGACGCGGTTCGCCTCGGGCACACGGCAGTCGCGGAGCTCGAGCTCGGGATGGTGGTCGAGGTAGGGATCGTGCAGGAAGCCTGGCGTGCGCACGATCGCGAGCCCCGGAGTGCCGGGTTCGACGAGGAAGAGCTGCTGCTCCCCCTCGGCGACGGCAGCGACGACGTAGACGCCGGGCTCGCCCTCGCTCGTGACGAACCACTTCTCGCCGTTCAGCAGCCAGTCCTCGCCGTCCCGTACGGCAGTGGTCACGAGCCCGGAGAGGTCGGAGCCCGCGCCCGGCTCGGTCAGCGCCCACGCCTCCCGCCACTCCCCGCGGACGATCGGCTCGACGAACCGCTCGGCCTGCGCGGGCGTGACGAGCTCGAGCAGCTCCCGCGGGCCGCGGTCGACGATCGCGAATCCGAGGCCGTTGGTCGCCTTCCCCGACTCCTCCTCGATCGCTACCTGCCCCAGCATCGACAGGCCGATGCCGCCGTTCTCGGGCGGCATGTTCAGCATCGCGAGCCCCGCCTCGCGCGCCTTGCGGCGCAGGGCGTCCACCTCCTCGGCGTCGATCGACCCGCGCTCGGCAATCCGCTCCTCGAGCGGATACGCCTCCTCCTCGACGAAGCGGCAGACCCGCTCCTTCAGCTCGCGGATCTCGGGCGGAAGCTCGGGGACGATCATCGGGAGGCGACCCTATCCAAGGCCCGTCGGGCGGCGAGGGTGCCCTCCAGCACCGCCTCCTCGAGGGAGCGCGGCGAGAGGCAGTCTCCGGCCCGCTCGACCGGGATTCCGGGCGGCGCCGACACCTCCACCGGAACGCGACCGAGCGCGAGGACGAGCACGTCCGCGTCCAGTTCTGCCACCAGCTCGCGGGCAAAGACGTTGCGGAGCCGAACGACCCCCTCATCGGCCGAGTCGAGCTTGTGATGGTGCAGGATCGTTACGCCCGCCCGGTAGAGGCGTTGTAGGTAGAGGTTCCGGCGGTACTGGTGCACGAGCTCCCCGACCGCGACGGAGGCGACCGCGAGAGTCACCCTCTTCCCGGCCGCGGCGAGCACCTCAGCCGCGTCGAGCCCGCTCGGGTCGCCGCCCCAGTCCGCGACCACGACCCGCTCGGCCTTCGGCAGCCTCCCGCCGAGCACGTCCCAGGCGTGCAGCACTTCCACCCCGTCGAGAACGAGCCGGTCGTTCTCATAGGGACGCGCGCCCGTTGCGAGCACGACCGTGTCCGGCTCGAGCCCGTCGAGATCGTCCGCCCGGAGGCGCACCTCGACTCCGGCGGCTTCGAGCCGCCGCTCCGCGTCTTCCAGGAAGCGGCTCGCAAGCTCCCTGCCGGCGGGAGCCGCCCCAGCGAGCGCGATCTGGCCACCGAGACGCTCCTCGCGCTCGAGCAGCACGACCTCGTGGCCCGCGCGACCCGCGTCCGTCGCCGCGGCGATCCCTGCGGGCCCTCCGCCGAGCACGACGAGCCTGCGCGGCGCGCGCGTTCGCCCGGGATGCCCGAGCCTCGCCTCCCGGCCGGTCCGCGGGTTGATCGCGCAAGCGAGCGGGGTGCCCGCGTGGTAGTGGGCGATACAGGCGTTGCAGCCGATGCAGCGGACGATCGCCTCCACCCGCCCGGCGCGGGCCTTGGCAGGGAGCTCCGGGTCGGCGATCAGCGCACGAGTCATGCCGAGCGCCTCGGCACGTCCCTCCGCGATCAGGCGGTCGGCAACCTCGACGTGGACGACGCGCGAGGTGGCGATTCGCGGCAGCCCGACCGCGAAGCGCTCGGTCGCCCCGGCGACGACCGCCTCCTCCACCGGCGGCGGCGGGACGATCCCGACGGAGCCGAGGTAAGTAGAGGAGTCGCCGAGCGCGAGCGAGAGGTAGTCGACGCCCTCCTCCGTGAGGAGATCCGCAACTCCCGCGGTCCGTTCGGAGTCGGCCGAGAGGCGGACGCCTACGCAGAGCCCCGGCGCCGCCGCCCGAACGGCGCGAACAACCTCGACGAGGAACCGGCGGCCGTCTCGCCACTCGTCCTCCCTCCGGTTCAGCTCCGGATCGAGGAACTGTTCGATCAGGTACCGGTGCGCCGCCGAGATCTCGACTCCGTCCAGGCCCGCCTCGGCGACCAGCGCGGCCGCGAGAGCATGGCCTGCGACGAGCTCCTCGATCTCCGGCCCCGTCGCCGTCCGGGGTTCCGAGCGGAAGCGAGGGCTCGGCACGGGCGACGGGGCCAGCGCCGGCGCGCGCGGAGGCGTCGCGATCTGCTCGCGGCCCCCGTGGAGCAGCTGGACGAAGAGCCTCGTACCGTGCGGCCGGACCGCCGCCGCCACTCGGCGATAGCCGTCGACGATCTCCGGGAGGTAGCCGCCGAGGGTGTGCGAGGTGAGCAGTCCGGATGGGTGCACCGCCGTCGCCTCCAGCACGATCAGTCCGGCGCCGCCGCGCGCCCGTGCCTCGTGGTAGGCGACGAAGTCGTCGGTCGGCAGGTGATCGTGCACGAGCGTCGTTTGGTGCGCCGTCGAGACGATCCGGTTCGCCAGCTCGACAGGGCCGAGCGCAAGCGGGCTGAACAGGTGGTCGAGCGAGGGCACTAGCGCACGCGCTCGAGGCCGTCGCGTTCGGCCGCGGAGAGCGGCCGGGACCGTCCCGTCTGCCGATCTCTGGCGACGAGCACCGCCTCGGCGTCGGCGGCCAGCTCATCGCCGGTCCGGATCTCCTCACGCGTGGTCACGCTCGAGGTGCCGATCCGCGCGAGCGCGCAGCGCGCGAGCACGGCGTCGTCGTCGAGACGGAGCTCGCGGCGGAAGTCGATCGCGAGCCGGGCGATCACGAAGCTCCACGACGCCTCGCCGCCGATCGCCGCGTCGAGCCACTCGTCACGGCACTCCTCGAGGTAGGTGGCGTACACCGCGTTGTTGACGTGCCCGAACGCATCCACGTCGCTCCACCTGATCTCGACACGCTTCTCGTGCACGCGCGCTGATCCTATGCCGCTCGAACCGACTTGACTTGACGGTCAGGACCGAGGTTCAATCCGCGCGCGTCAGCATGGAGCATCCGAAGGACCGAGGCGGACTGACGCGGCGTCAACTCTTGCGCGGGGCGGCAGGCTCGGCGCTGGGCTTGAGTGCCGCTGGATTCCTCGCGGGCTGCGAGAACACGACGGAGCCGATCGGCGCCTCTGCCGGCGGACCCGTCGGCCCGGCCTCCAGGCTCGTGGTGGCGAAGCCCGTAGGACCGGGCGGCCTCCCGCTGCCGCGGCCCGACGACGCGGTCACCTGGGCGATCACAGCCGACAACCGGCCGATACCGGAAGGACGGCCGACCGAGCGGGGGCCGCTGCGGGTCTACAACTACGCCGACTACGTCGACCCGGTGACGGTCAAGAAGTTCCAGAAGGAGTTCGGAGCGACGGTCCAGATCGCCACCTACAACTCGGCCGACGAGGCGATCGCCAAGCTCGCGGCCGGCGCCGTTGCGTTCGACGTGATCATCGGCCTGAGCGGCGCGAACATCGTCAATCTGATCGCGCAGAAGCTCCTGCAGCCGCTCAACCACGCCTACCTGCCGAACCTCGCCAAGAACGTCTGGCCGCAGCTGGCGGACCCCTTCTACGACCGCGGCAGCCGTTACACCGTGCCCTACGTCGTCTGGATGGACGGCATCGGCTGGCGGAACGACAAGGTCAAGGAGGACATCGCCTCGATGGACGTCCCGTGGGACATCTTCTGGCACTCGCAGGCCTACCGCGGCAAAGTCGGCGTGCTGGACGACAAGCGCGACGCACTCTCCATGCCGATCCAGCGCGAGGCGATGCGCACCGGCGCCCGGCCCGACCTGAACACCGAGGATCAGGCGCTGATCGCGCGCGCGGGGAGCGAGCTCTCCCAGCTGAACGGGATCTGCAACGTCAAGGTCACGATCACCGACTACCAGACCCTGCCGGAGGGCAAGACCGTCCTCCACCACGCCTGGTCGGGCGACCTCCTGAGCGGCGCCTTCTACTACATGCCGAAGGGCGTCAAGCCCGACGTGCTCTCGTTCTGGGGGCCGGTCTCCAACGGCGTCGTGCAGAACGACTTCTTCTGCATCGGGAGGGCGGCCAAGAGCCCGGTGCTCGCCCATCGGTTCCTGAACTTCCTTTTGGACGAAGGGAACGCGTACGCGAACATGGTCAACTTCGTCGGGTACACGCCGCCGCAGAACGCGATCGACGCCGAGCTGCTGATCAAGCGCGGCCTGATCCCCAAGACCCTGACGAGCGCCGTCGTCCGTCCCGACCAGTTCGCGGCCAACCAGGAGCTGCTCCAGCTCAGCGTCGCTGGCGAGCGCCACTGGGACGACGCCTGGTCGAAGTTCAAGGCCGGCTGACGATGGGGTCGCGCTGGACCTGGAGGCTGCTGGCCCTCCCTGGTGTCGCGTGGCTGGCGATCTTCTTCCTCGTCTCCTTCTACGCCGTATTGAGCGTCGCGTTCGGCAACCAGGACACGCTCTCCCAGCCGGTGCCGTTCTGGAACCCGCTCGACTGGAACGTCGGCTACGTGCTCGAGGTCCTCCGCAACTTCTGGCACGGCGGCCAGTACCTGACCGTGTCCCTGCGCACGCTCGAGTTCGTCGCTATCGCGATGGGCCTCTCGCTCCTGATCGGCTACCCGGTCGCGTACTTCGCGGCACGCCACAGCGGCCGCTGGAAAGGGCTCGTCCTGCTCCTGTTGGTGGTGCCGTTCTGGATCAACTACCTGATGCGGATGCTCGCCTGGATCAACCTGCTCTCGCCCGATGGCTGGGGCACGAGAGTCCTTCACGGCCTCGGGATCGAACGGCTGTTCCTCGCGCTCGGGCTCCTATCCGCGCGCGGTGGCTGGCTCGACGGCCAGAGCTCGACCGTGATCATCGCGTTCGTCTACGGCTACATCCCGTTCCTGATCCTGCCGCTGTTCGTGGCGCTCGACCGGATCGACCAGCGGCAGATCGAGGCCGCGCGCGATCTCGGCGCAAGCTCGTTCAGCGCGTTCCGACGTGTGACGCTGCCCCTCTCGGTGCCCGGGATCCTGGCCGGTTGCGTCCTCGTCGCGCTCCCGATGTTCGGCGACTACTACACGCCCGATCTCGTCTCGGCCTCGACGAAGACGAACCTGATCGGCAACCAGATCGACCAGTTCACGCGGCAAGGCTCGGAGAAGGTGACAGGCGCGGTCCTGACGATGCTGCTCGCGGCGGTGCTGCTCCTGCTGATGTTCTACTACCTGCGCACAACCCGGCGGGCCGGGGAGACCGCCGAGACATGAGCTGGCTCCGAAACCCGTGGGCCAGGCCGCGCGGGCTCGTGATCGTGACGGTCCTCTACATCCTCTGGTCGATCGTGCCGGTCGCGATCGCGATCCTGTTCGCGTTCAACAACGGCCGCTCGCGGACGAGTTGGCAGGGGTTCTCGTTCCGCTGGTACACGGGCTCGGCAGGCAGCGTCCTCCACGACCCCGCGCTCCAGGGGGCCCTTAAGCACACGCTGATCCTGGCCGTGATCTGCGTCGGCATCGCCACTCCGCTCGGGGTCGCTCTCGCGCTCGGCCTGCAGCGCTGGCGAGGACCGGGCGGCGGCACGATCAACACCGTGATGCTGCTCCCACTCGTCACGCCGGAGATCGTCATGGGCGTCGCGCTCCTGCTCCTCTTCCTGCGCGTCTTCCCCGGGATCGGACTCGGAACGCCGGCGCAGGCGATCGGGCAAGTGACGTTCACGCTCTCGTACGTCGTCGTGATCGTGCGAGGACGGCTGACGTCGATCGGGCGCGAGTTCGAGGAGGCAGCGGCAGATCTCGGAGCTCCTCCGCGCGACCAGTTGAGGCGCGTGCTGCTGCCGATGCTCGCCCCGGCGATCGTCGCGAGCGCGGCCGTCGCGTTTGCGCTCTCCATCGACGACTTCGTCGTGACGCAGTACCTGGCGGGCGACTCGAGCACCACGACCGTCTCGATGCTGCTCTACGCGAGCGCGCGCGGCGCCCCGACGCCTGCGCTGAACGCACTCGCTACCGTCGCGCTCGTGATCACGATGGCGACGCTCGCTCTCGCGCTCCTCGTCTACCGGCGCTTCGCCGGGGGCCGCGAGGCCGCCGCCGTCGCCACCCTGGAGGTCTAGAGGTGCAAGGGGAGATTCGGCTCGAGGAGTTGACGAAGACCTTCGGTGAGGCCGTCGCCGTCGACGGGATCGACCTGCACATGCCGCCCGGCGAGTTCTTCACCCTGCTAGGCCCGTCCGGCTGCGGCAAGACGACGACCCTGCGCATGATCGCGGGCTTCGAGCAGCCCACCAGCGGGCGGATCTTGCTCGACGGGACCGACGTCGCCCGCGTGCCTCCCCACAAGCGGAACGTGAATACGGTCTTCCAGAGCTACGCGCTCTTCCCGCACCTCGACGTCGCCGGGAACGTGGCTTTCGGGCTCAAGTACCAGCGGCTGACCAAGGAGGACCGCAGGCGAAAGGTCAAGGGGATTCTCGACCTCGTCCGGCTGGGCGACTTTGCGGAACGCAAGCCCGAGCAGCTCTCCGGCGGGCAGCAGCAGCGGGTCGCGCTCGCCCGTGCGCTCGTCCTGATGCCGCGGGTGCTCCTGCTCGACGAGCCACTCGGGGCGCTGGACGCGCGTCTGCGCAAGGATCTGCAGGTCGAGCTGAAGGCGATCCAGTCGGATCTCGGAGTCACCTTCGTGTTCGTCACGCACGACCAGGAGGAAGCGCTCACCATGAGCGACCGGGTCGCCGTGATGAACCTGGGCCGCGTGGAGCAGGCGAGCTCGCCGCGCGAGGTCTACGAGGAGCCGCGGACAACGTTCGTGGCGGACTTCCTCGGCGTGTCCAACCTGCTCGACGCGGATGCGACCGCCGACGGAGGCGCGTGCAGCCTCAGAATCGGCGAGCGCGCCTTCCGCGCCGAGCAAGGCGAGACGGGCTCCCGCGGTGAGGTCAAGGCGATGATCAGGCCGGAGCGAATCGGCATCGAGGCACACGGTGCGGCCGGTGACAACCGGCTCCCCGGAATGGTCGAGCGCGCCGTCTTCCTGGGTGGCTCGCACGAGGTGCACGTCCGGGTCCTGGGCGGAGAGCTGCTGAAGGCGATGATCTCGAACGACGGTAGCCCGTTGCCGTTCGCGCTCGAGGAGGGGACACCGGTGACGCTCTACCTTCCGCCAGACGGGCTGCGGGTGCTCGCGTCCTCTCAGGAGCCGGAGAGCACGGCGGACGCGGCCGCTCGGCCGGTTCGCACGGCGCCCTCGAGGTAGCCCGCCACCCACTGATCCGAGCCGCAGACGTAGAACGGCGGCGCGTGCGTGCCGTGGAGCGGCCCTACCCGCAGCACGTCGCCGGGCCACCAGTGGGTCACGTAGCCGCGCGTGAAGGGGTCGGTCGCCCACAGGCGGACGTGGATGTCCGCTACCTCGCGCGCCGAGGGGCCGTACATCCGCTCGAGCTCGTGGAGAATGACCTCGACGACGTCGTCGGTGGTGAGCGCAAGCAGGTACGCCAGCCGCTCCGGTGGCACAAGGGCCGAGAGCACGCCCTCCCGCTGCGGCCAGGTGGAGGCGAGGAGATTCTCGCCTTCCGCGAGGCCGTTCGAGCCCGAGTCCGCCCACACCGAGCGTGGGTAGACGGCGACCACCTTCGCCGCCAGCGCGTGCCGCTGGCTCCGGAGGGAGCGCACGCGCTCGGGGTCGACGCCGACGAACTCGAGCCGCGCAGCGACGGGCGCCGGAAGCGCGGAGACGACCGCCTCCGCGCGCAGCTCCTCACCAGAAGCGAGCCGAACGCTGCAGCTGCTCCCGACCTCGATCCGCTCGACCTCGGCCCCGAGCCGCACGCGGTCACCCAGCTCGAGGGCCATTCGGTTCGCAACCTCGGCGCTGCCCTCGGCGACCTGGAGCGACTCCCAGCGCTCGTAGGAGTAGAACCCGTGCTCGCCGACCGCCGCCGACTTGCGCAGCTCGGCGAGCAGGGAGCTTTGCTCGACCGACCCGTCCGCAAGGGCGAGCGAGCCGACCTGGAGCCGGCGGATCGTGGCAGGCAACGCGTCCACCGACCGCAGCCAAGCGCCGATCGAAGCGCGGTCGAGACGCTCGGCGTCCGGTTGCGACCATGGGTCGTCCGGATCGACGGTGGTCACGAGCTCGCCCCACTTCCGCTCGACTCGCTCGTAGTCCTGTCGCTCGGCATCGCTGCGAACCGGAAAATCAGCGCCGCGCTCGACGCCCTCGTAGAGGTCGTACGTCGTCGCGCCTTCGACCGCGACGTAGCTCGGCTCGAGCGCCAGCCCGAGCTCGTCCACAAGCTCGAGATACGACGTGTGCACCGGTCCAACGACCTCGCCACCGAGCTGCACGGGACGGCCGTCGTCGACCCGCAGCTGCTCGACGCGGCCCCCGACACGCGCACGCGCCTCGAGGACGACCACGTCCGCTCCGCCGGCCGCCAAGTCCCGCGCCGCCGAGAGCCCGGCGAGCCCGGCGCCGAGGACGAGAACGTCAGTCAACGGGCCAGCTCGCGGCGAATGCTCGCCATCAGGAGCGTTCGCGCCTTCTCCCAGCCGATCAGCCGCAGGTAGAGCATCGAGTCGATGCCGTCCCCGACGGCCGCCAGCCGCCAGGCGGTGGGCCTCGCCTCGACCGCGGCGTCGATCGAGCCGTCACGGCGTCCCTCCTCGACCAGAGCGGTGAGGCGCTTGAGCCAATTCCGGTACGACGACTCGACGAGGGGACGAAGCTCGTCGTCGAAGCGCAGACTGCTCCAGACCTCGTTCCAGAGCGCGCGGTGACCGGCGAACGGCTCCTTCGGGTCGACGCCCATGAGGAGCGCCTGTTCGACGCGTTGAGCACCCGTTGGAACCTTCGCGAGCCTCTCCCCGAGCGCGGCTTGCCAGCGCTCCTCCGAGCGCGAGAACGCGCTCCGGAGCAGGTCGCGGCGCGTGGCGAAGTAATAGTGAACCAGGGCCTTCGATACTCCCGCCTCCTCGGCGACAGCCGCCATCCGCAACCCATGGGCGCCCTCCCGCACGACGACCCGGCACGCCGCCTCTAGGATGGCGTCGACGCGCTCACCGGTCGCGGCCGTTGTGCTCACGCTCGTCATCTTGACCGATTCCAGGCCACGCCGATATCCTGACTGACCGGACAGTCAGGACCAAGGGAGGAGCCAGGTTGACAGCGCTCGATGTCGAGAGGATGCGCCGGCTGCCGGCGATTCCGCATCCGCTGGAGGACGGCTGGACGCTTCCGGCGTCGTGGTACTCGGAGCCTTCGGTGCTCGAGCTCGAGCGTGAGCGCGTGTTCGCGTCGTCCTGGCAGTACGCCGGCCCTCTCGAGCACGTCGCAAAACCGGGGAGCTACGTCGCCTCCGAAGCCGGCCACATTCCCGTCATCGTCACGAGGGCGGCCGACGGCGAGTTGAGGGGGTTCGTCAACGTCTGTCGCCATCGCGGCCACGTGGTCGCTGAGGGCAGCGGCTGCCGCAAGACACTGCAATGCCCCTACCACGCATGGACCTATGAGCTGGACGGAAGGCTGCGCCGCGCCCCGCGCTCGGAACGCGAGCCCGGCTTCGACGCGTCGGTGCTATCGCTACTCCCCGTCTCGGTCGACACCTGGGGACCGTTCGTCTTCGTCAATCCGGATCCCGACGCGTCGCCGCTGTCCGAGGCGCTCGGCGTTTTGCCGGAGACGATCGCGCGCAGCGGCCTCGATCTCGACGGCCTCCGCTTTCACTCGCATGTCCCATGGGAGCAGTCCGTGAACTGGAAGGTCGCCCTGGAGAACTACCTCGAGTGCTACCACTGCCCGGTGGCGCATCCCGGTTTCAGCAAGGTCATCGACGTCGACCCCGACGCCTATCGGCTCTGGGTGGACGGGCTGGTCTCGAGCCAGGTGGGCCCGTTGCGGGCCCAGGCCGAGGGAGACGAGATGTGCCAGTCCCAGTACCACTTCCTCTGGCCCAACACGACCATCAACATCTCGCCGGGCCCGCAGAACGTGTCGATCGAGCGCTGGGTGCCGCGCGCCCCGCGGACGACCGTCGAGGCGACCGACTACTTCTTCGGCGCCGACGTTCCGGAGTCGCAGATCGAGGAGTCTCTCGCCTTCGACACCCAGGTTGCGGCCGAGGACGTCGCGCTGGTACAGGGCGTGCAGCGCGGGCTGGACTCGCGTGCGGTTCCCCAGGGCCGGCTGATGCCCGAGAGCGAGCAGCTCGTCGCCGCCTTCCAGCGGCGCCTGCACGACGCGCTGGCCACCTGAGAGGGCTCCCTAGCGCAGGCGGACGGCGCGGACGACCACGGCGGGACGCTTGCGTTTGCCCTGAGAGCAGGTCGCCGCCCAGCGCGCCTTTCCGTGCGGTCGGACGCAACGCCACGGCTTCGGGGCCCGGTGCTTGATCATGAAGGTGCGGAGCGCCCATTGCGCCTTGAGGCAGGAAACCTTCCCGCGCACGACCCGGATGCGGAACGCACGCAGGCTGGCCTTCGAGCTCGTGCGGACATAGAGGGGTCTGCAGCCCTTTCCGCGGCCAGCACCAGCCGCGGCGGTGGCGGTGGCGATGGCCGACGACGACACGAATGTGGCGTCCGAAGCGGGCCCGGTCTGACCGGCCGCGTCGAATCCCCGGACGGAATAGCGGTATCCCGCCACTGCCGGGATGCTGGAGTCGACGTACGAGCGGTCGGCCGTCGTCCCGACCGCGGCTCCGTTGCGGTAGACCCGATACCCCGAGACGCCGATCGCACTCGACGATCCACCCCAGCGGAGGCTCACCTTGGGCCCTGGTTGCACCTGCGCGTCCGGCGACGGGGGAGCACTCGGGGCCGCGCACGACACGTTGCCCGCGGCAAGCTGGCCCACGACGGCCCCGAGGGAAGCGTACGAGCCCTTCGGTTGCCAATCGGCCCAGAGCACACCGGACTGGTACCCGAGGAGGTTCGAGTCGTCGCGGATCAGGAAGTTGAAGATCGCCTCGACGTACGGCTGGCAGTAGGCGAGCCGAAGGGCCCAGCGAAGCTGCGTCGCCTGATCGGGCGCCGGGCTCGTCGCGAGCGGCGCGGGAGATTCGGGCTCGCCGGAGCTGACGTCGGGAATCGTCAGAACGTTCTCGGGCCCGTAGTAGAGCGTCGATCCCTGCCGCGGCCGGGTCTGGAACCCGGCCTCGAGATACCAGATCGGGACACACGGACCGGTCGTCAGACAGCGGCCCGGAACCGCCTGGGGCGTGCCCGCGAAGGCCTGCTGGTAGGTCGCCACGAGCTTGTTCCAGTCGCCCTCGCCGACGAAATACGGCCCCGGATGCATCTCGTACGGCCGCTCGGCGTTGTTGTCGCCGTACGGATGGTGCACGACCGTGTCGAAGATGCGCCGCGTTCGACCGCTCGCCTTGTAAGCGGCAGCCATCCCCTGGATGAAGGTCGTCGGCGAGTGCGAGATGTTGTCCTTCGCGAAGGGGTTGTCGTTTCCGTGCGGGCTCGTCGCGGGAGCTCCGACGTTGATCCCGGAGCGAAAATCGTGAAGGACGTCGTAGCAGCGGGCGAGAAGTGCCTCATAAGCAGCCGGAGAGGCATCCGATCCGTTCGGGTTGTACTGCGGCCACCAGAAGAACGGAGCGTTGGCCTCGTTCCCGATCACGACGTCGTTGATGATCGGAAAAAGCTTGACGGTGTTCAGGGCGTAGGTGCAGAACTGATCCCGTTGTGCGTCGGTGAGCGGCGTGGCCGAGCCCACCGTGCGCACCATCAGGATCACGCGCGTTCCGGGAGACGCAGCGATTGCTCGGGCGAGCCCGTCCGTCTCGGCCTTCGTGGGCCAGCCCTTCCCGGGCTGCCAGACCAGGAAGTAGCCGAAGCCGCGTGCGCCGAGCGCCAGCGCCGGGGCGGTTGCCTTCTTCCCCACCGCCATGGGCGCGTTGTCGGTGAAACCGAAGAGGAGGCCCGGGCTGGAGCGTGCCGCGGACGCCCCGACGCCGACGGCCACGAGCGTGACCGCGAGGATGCCGAACAGACGACCCACGATGCTGCGCACTGAACCTCGTGACATCAGACCCACATACCCTGCCCCAACGACGCCGGATTATGCAGGTCCGGGAGGAAAATTTCCAAAGGCGTCACCAAGACGCTTTCCCCAGCCGCTGAAACGGCTTAGAAGAGCTGATTCTCGCCCGCGAAGATCGCCGAGACCGAGTCGTCGGAGAAGACGTTGTAGATCGTCTCGGCGAGTAGCTTCGAGACCGACACATCCCTGATCTTCTCTGGCCGGTTGAGCTTGTCGATCGGGACCGTGTCGGTGACGGTGACCTCGGAAAGCTCGCTGGCGGCGATCTTCTCGAAGGCGTTGCCGGGGAAGAGCCCGTGCGTCGCACAGGCGTAGACCTCGGTCGCGCCGGCCTCCTTGAGCGCCTTCGCGCCGGCGATCAGCGTGCCGCCGGTGACGATGATGTCGTCGCTCATGATCGCGACCTTCCCGTCGACGTTGCCGATCACCTCGCTCACTTCGGCCGTATCGTGCTCGGGGCGCACCTTGTTCATGATCGCGAGGTCGGCCTCGAGCATCTGACCGAAGCGGCGCGCCATCTTCGCTCGGCCGGGATCGGGCGAGACCGCGACGACGTTCTCGCCGTAGAGACCCTTGTCGCGGAAGTAGGTCGCGAAGAGCGGCAGGGCCGTCATGTGGTCGACGGGCACGTTGAAGAAGCCCTGGATCTGGCCCGCGTGGAGGTCCATCGTCAGGACGCGGTCGACGCCTGCCGCCTCGAGGAAGTCGGCGACCAGGCGGGCCGTGATCGGCTCGCGCGGGCGCGACTTCTTGTCCTGCCGCGAGTACGGGTACCAGGGCACGACCGCCGTGATCCGCTTCGCGGAGGCGAGCTTGGCCGCCTGGACCATGATCAGCAGCTCCAGCAGGTGGTCGTTCACGGGCGGTGAGCCCGACTGGATGATGAAGGCGTCGCTGCCGCGGATCGAGTCGTCGTAGCGGACGTACGTCTCGCCGTTGGCGAAGGTCTTGAGCTCGACCTCGCCGAGGCTGACGTTCAGCTTGTCCGCGATCTTCTCCGCCAGCTCGGGGTTCGAGCGCCCCGAGAAGAGCATCAGCCGCTTCTGAGGGCCGCGCTCGATCCAGGGCGTGCGCTCCGTCACGGGCAAGACCGGCTCGACCGTTTCGAGCCCAGGGAGTGTCGCCTCACTCATTCCTCCCGCTTTCTCCGAACGTAGCCTTCCTTGTTCTCCTGGCGCGTCCGCGCCACGGCAAGGGACTCCGGAGGGACATCCTCGGTGATGACCGATCCGGCACCAATCCACGCATCGTCGCCGACCTCCACTGGTGCGACGAACGCATTGTGGACGCCGGTCCTGACGTTGCGGCCGATCGTCGTCCGGCCCTTGGGCTTGCCGGCCTCGTGTGGATAGTTCGCCGTGATGTTGCCCGCGCCGATGTTCGCGCCCTCGCCGATGTCCGCGTCTCCGATGTACGACTGGTGTGGCACCTTCGCGCCTTCGCCGACCCGCGAGTTCTTGATCTCCACGAACGCGCCTGCCTTTGCGCCGGCCTCCAGCACGGTTCCTGGGCGAAGGTAACAGAACGGGCCAACGAGCGCTCCAGGGCCGATCTCGGCGTCGGCGGCGACCACGTGCGGACCGACCTCGGCCCCGCGCGCGACCCGTGTCCGGCCTCGCAGCACGGTGAACGGGTGGATGGTCGAGTCCGGCTCGAGCTCGACCGTCGGATCGATCCACGTGCTCGGAGGATCGACGATCGTCGCGCCGGCGAGCATGTGCTCTCTGTTGACGCGCTCGCGCAGGACCGCCGCGGCCGCGGCGAGCTCGACGCGAGTGTTGACGCCCTCGACCTCGGCAGGATCCTCGGCTGTGTAGACGGCGACACGCTCACCCGCCTCCGCGAGGTCGCGAACCGTGTCGGTCAGATACAGCTCGCCCTGCGCGTTCTCCGGCCGAAGCCGCTCGAGGGCCGGCCAGAGCTTGTCCGCGGCGAACACGTAGATCGAGGAGTTCACCTCGCGCAGCTCCAGCTCTTCCTCGCTCGCATCGCCAGCCTCGACGATCGCCTCGAGCGCGCCGTTCCCGTCGCGGACGATGCGACCGTACGATCCAGGCTCGGCCGGCTCGAAGGACAGCACGGTCGCCGCCGCGCTTTCGTCGCGGTGGGTCTCGATCAGGCGCCCGAGCAGAGCCCCGCTGATCGCCGCTGCGTCTCCGGTGACCAGGAGCACGTCGCCCTCGAAGCCCGCGAGGGCGCTGCGCGCGGCCGCAGCCGCGTCTCCGGTGCCGCGCGGCTCGGCCTGCACGGCCACCTCGACGCCCTCGAACGCATCCTCCGTGCCGGGTGAGGTCACCACCACGAGCGGCTCGGGCTCAGGCTCGAGCTCGCGGACTGCTTCGACGACCCAGTCGACCAGCCGCCGGCCGAGCAGCGGGTGCAGGTGTTTCGGCGTTTCCGAGCGCATGCGCGTGCCGAGCCCGGCGGCCAGGACGATGGCTGCGACCTTCCGCGTCGTCACAGGGATGGCTGGGGCGCCAGGATTCGAACCTGGGATCGCGGGACCAAAACCCGCTGCCTTACCACTTGGCTACGCCCCACCAAACGTCTCGTTGCCCAAGATCGGGTGTAGGACGGCCACGCGGGCAGAGCCCGCACGGCCTCTAGGTCGGCGTCGCAAGCGACGCCTCGGCACTTGGCTACGCCCCTCGCGCCCAACATTTGCGTCTCCATCGACACGCCCCATGGCGCGCAGAGCTTAGCCTCGGTCGCCGAACAGGAACAGGAGCGCGATCGCCGCGAAGACGGCCGCGAGGACCAGGGCGAGCCAGTTCAGGATGAAGGCCAGGATCACGACCACGACGGCGAGGGCCTGCGAAGCGCCTGCGATCCACGTGAGCTGGCGCGCGGTGTCGGATTTGGCGTGGCGTCCCCAGAAGACGTAAAGCGCGAGCACGGGGATCGCGACCGCGATCACCGTCCAGCGCGAGAAGTCGTGTGCGAGGGCGACGATGATGCCCTCGACGACCGCGACCCAAAGCGCGATGCGGATGCGCCGGACCTTGAGCCAGCGACCGGTCCGCGTGGTTCCGTGCTCGATGACGCTCCGGGACTGGAGAGACTCGTCCGAAGCCATGCATCAACCGTACCAAGTGGGGACGGTGATCCAGGTCTTCCCCAGGCCGCGGACCGCGCGCTCGGCTTTCACCGCCTGCTCGCGGTGGTGGAAGAGGCCGTACACCGTCGGCCCTGCCCCGCTGACGTCTGCGCGGAAGGCCCCTAGCGCGGTCAGCTCGGCGGCCAAAGGCGAGGACGCGAGGTCGTTCGGCGGCAGCGCCTCGAGGTCGCGTGGGCGGCGCACCTGCTCGATGGCCGAGCTCAGGACGGCACGCCTCTCCTCGAACCCCTCCCCCCCGCCGCGCCGGTCGAAGCTCGCATAGACGTCCGCGGTCGAGCTCTTGCGCAGGCCGTCGGGGACGACGAGGACGACCCAGTAGTCCTGAGGTAGCTCCAACGGGGCCAGCTCGCTGCCGGTTCCCGTCCCGAGCTGCGGACCAGAGCTGAGGAAGAAGGGCACGTCCGAGCCGAGGCTCGCGGCGATCTCCACGAGAGCGGTGGCCGGAAGCGGCTCCGCCACCAGCTCGTTCGCGATCCGCAGCGCGGTGGCCGCGTCGGAGCTGCCCCCACCAAGGCCCGCCGCGACCGGGATGCGCTTCCAGATCCTCGCCTTCCACTGCGGCTCGCACTCGGCGGCGCGGGCGAGGCGCTCGAGTGCTCCTCCGACCAGCGTGTCGGCGGGGAACCCCGAGACGGTCAGCCGCGGCGCCGGCTCGATCGAAATCCGATCGGCCAGGTCGATGCGCTGGAGCACCGTCGCCACCTCGTGGCGCCCGTCGGCGCCAAGCTGCCCGACAACCAGCGCGAGGTTCAGCTTCGCTGTCGCAGGAAGCCTTCTCATCGCTCAAGTGCTTCTGCCAGAGCAACGAACTCGGGCGGGGCCAACTCCTCGGCGCGCACCCCCGGCTTGCGGCCGATCGCCACGAGGGCGGCCGCGGCCTGCTCCCGCGTGGCGATGCCTGTGAGCTCGAGCGAGTTCGAAAGGCGCTTCCGCCGGTGCGCGAACGCGGCAGTGACGACCTCCTTCACACGGCGGCGGTCCCAGGGTCTCGCGGCGGGGAGCCGCCGGAATGCGACGAGCGCCGAGTCGACGTTGGGGCGCGGACGGAACACCGTGCGCGAGACCGGGTGGAAGCCGGTCCGCTCCGTCGAGAGCTGGACGAGCACGGAGACGGCTCCGTAGGCCTTGGTTGACGGCGCCGCGAAGAACCGGTCGGCGACCTCGCGCTGCACCATCACGGTCCAGAGCCGAACCGCGGGGAGCAGGTCGAGGCTCTCGGCGACCAGCGGAGTCGCGATGTTGTACGGCAGGTTCGAGACGAGCTTGCCCGGCGCGGGCTCGAGCGCGGCAAGGTCGAGCTTGAGCGCGTCGCCAAAGTGCAGGTCGACGTTCAGGCGGCCGGCGAGGGCTTCTCCCAGGGGAGCCTCGAGCGACCGGTCGAGCTCGACGGCGTGGACGTGACCGGCGTTGTCCGCCAGGTACGAGGTGAGGACACCGAGGCCCGGGCCGACCTCGAGCACGACGTCGTCTGGATCGAGCTCCGCGAGGCGGCCGATCACCCCGAGCAGGTTCTGGTCGACGAGAAAGTGCTGGCCGAGCTCCTTCCGTGCGGGTCGCGGGCTCACGGCAAGGAGAACGCGGCCGCGGCGTTGGCATCCAGGCGGGCGACGAGCTCGGCTGGGTCCTCGCCGCGGGCCTCGGCCAGCACGGCCGCCGTATGAACGACGTTGGCCGGCTCGTTCGGCCGCCCGCGGCGCGGCTGGGGCGCCAGGTAGGGGCTGTCCGTCTCCACGAGCAGACGTTCAGCCGGAACCTGGCGCGCCGCCTCCCGCAGCTCCTCGGCCTTCGGGTAGGTGAGGTTGCCGGCGAACGAGATGTAGTACCCGCGCTCCACGGCCACCTTCAGCAGCTCGGGCGCGGAGAAGCAGTGGAGGATGACGGTGCCCGGGAAGCTCGCGAGGACCTCGGCCGTGTCGTTCGAAGCCGCGCGTGTGTGGACGACCACCGCCTTGCCGAGCTCGGTCGCGATCGCGAGCTGGCGCTCGAACAGCTCGCGCTGCCGGTCTCGCGGTGCGTAGTCGCGATAGAAGTCGAGCCCCGTCTCCCCGACGGCGACGGCCCGCTCGGCGCGGAGCAGCTCACGCAGCTCGTCGAGACGCTCCGCGTCGGGCTCACCGGCCTGGTGCGGGTGGACGCCGAGCGCGGCGAAGACGCCGTCTTCGCTCGAGGCGATCGCCAGCGTTTCACGGCAAGAGTCGATTCCGGATCCGATCGAGACGATCCGCCCGACTCCGACGGTGCGGGCGCGCTCGACGATCACGTCCGCCGGGTCGGCGCACGCGTCGAGGTGCGCGTGCGTGTCGATCAAGCCGCGGCGGTCGGAAGGTCGACTCGCGGGAACAGCGGCGGCGCGGCCGCGATTCCCTCGGTCTCGGGCGTCCGGCCGGCGGCGACCCCGTCGAGTCCGAGCTCGACCGGCTGGCGCAGCGCCTCGAGAATCCGCGGAGCGGTCTCGGGGAGATATGGCGACAGCGCCACGGCAACCGCGCGCACGCCGTCTGCGAGGTCGTAGAGCACACGGTCCAGCTCGGCTCCGCGCGCGTCGTCCTTCGCCAGCTGCCACGGAGCGGTCGACTCGACGTAGCGGTTGAGCCAGCGGACGACCTGCCATACGTCTTCGAGCGCGCCCGTGAGGTCGTACGCGTCGAAGCGCTCGACGAGCTTCTCGCGGAGCGAGTCCAGTACGGAGGTGAGCTCTTCGTTCCGCTCGCCCGGCTCGATGCGCCCGTCGCGGTAACGCGCGATCATCGCCGTCGTCCTCGAGACGAGGTTGCCGAGATCGTTGGCAAGCTCGCGCTCGTAGCGCTCGTGCAGGCTGTCGAGCGAGGCGGTGCCGTCCTGCCCGAACGACACCGAGCGCAGGGCCCAGAAACGCACCGCATCGGACCCGTAGACATCCACGAGGTCGAGCGGGTCGAGCGCATTGCCCAGTGACTTCGAGATCTTGCGGTCGTCGAGCAGGAGCCATCCGTGCACGAACAGCTGACGGGGCACGTCGTAACCCGCCGCGAGCAGCAGCGCGGGCCAGTACACGCAGTGGAAGCGCAGGATGTCCTTGCCGAGCAGATGGTGCGCGTGCGGCCAGAACCGCTCGACCAGGTCCTCTCCGTCCCGCGCATACGTGAGCGCACTGAGGTAGTTGATGAGCGCGTCTACCCAGACATAGGTGACCTGCTCCTCGTCCCACGGGATCGGGATTCCCCATGGCTGACCCGCGCGGCTGACGCTGAAGTCCTCGAGACCGCCCTCGATAAAACTGCGCGCCTCGTTGTAGCGGAAGCGTGGCAACACGAAATCGGGCCGCTCGTCATAGAGTTCGAGCAAGCGGTCCTGGTACGCGGAGAGGCGGAAAAAGTAGTTCTTCTCCTCGATGCGCTCGGGTGGGATCCCGTGCTCGGGGCACAGCCCGTCGACGAGGTCAGCCTCGCTCTTGAACTCCTCGCAGCCGACGCAGTACAGGCCCGAATACACGTCCTGGTAGATGTCCCCGTTGTCGTAGATCCGTTGCAGGAACTCCTGGACGAACCGTTTGTGGCCCTCGTCGGTCGTGCGGATGAAGAAGTCGTACTCGGCATTTACCTGCCTAGGAAGCTCGCGCCAATGCTCGACGATGTCGTCGACGTAGGTCTTCGGATCGAGACCTTGCTCCTCGGCGACGCGGTAGACCTTGGACGCGTTCTCGTCCGTGCCGGTCAGGAAGAAGGTCTCTTCGCCCCGCTGGCGATGGTGTCGCACGAGCGCATCGGCCGCGATCGTCGTGTACGCGTGACCGATGTGGGGCGTCGCATTGACGTAGTAGATGGGTGTCGTGAGGTAGAACCGCATCGGCGTCAATGATACGAGCCTCCCTAGGGCTGGCCGCGTCCGCGGGCAACGGCCTTCGACGCCGGCGCCGGCACAGGAACTGCGCCAAGACGAGCAGTACCGACGCGACGGCGGCACCGACTGCGACGAGGAGCCGGTGGCCGGGCGCCGCGGCCCCGGCCGGGGCCGACGCCGACCCCCTCGCAACCCGACGCTCGCCCAGGGAAAGCGGGCCGACGGTCGCCGCTTGCACGCTCGTGCGCGGCCGCTCCCGCACCAAGGGTCGTGGCTGGTGTGGCCGAGCCGAGTGTTCCCGGGAACGAGGCGGCGCCTGGACCGCGCGCCCGAGCGGATCGGCCGTCGGCGCCGAACGGCTACCGCGGCTGGGCCGGCCAACGGACGTTCGCACGGGGGCCGCATGAACGGCTGTTGGGACGCGGGGAGCGATGCGCGAGGAAGGAGCGGGCTTGTCCACCTTCTTCGCATGGGGGACACCTTCGATAGCGGCCTCCGGAGCGTCTGGCGCTGGCGCGGCGGCGCCGACCGCCGGCTGGGCCGGCTCCGCCGGGGCCGCTGTTGAACCGACAGGAGCCGGTTGCGCCCCGCTCACGGGCGGCGAGCTCGGCGCGGCCTCTGGCCGCGGCAAGAAGAGGAGCGGATCGAGGTAGCCGTTCGGCTCGCTGCTTCGCCGCACGCCCAGATAAACGTAGGGCACCGACAACTCGGCCTCGCCGCTTGGGCCCACCGTGCCGATCGGCGCGCCCTCCGCGATCGAAGCGCCGCGCCGAACCGCCACGGAGCCGAGATGCAGGACGGTGACCGAGTAGCCGTCCTCGGTCTGAATCGAGACGGTCCTGCCGCCGACGGGGACGGTCCCTGCGAAGGAGACGACTCCGGCTGCAGGCGCGAGCACCGACGCCCCCGAGGGCGATCCGATGTCGATTCCGCGGTGCTGGCCGGCCGCGTACGGATCGTCGCCGAGCAAGAAGGGCCGCAGTACCGGGCCTTGCACAGGCCACGTCCAGCCGAAAGCGGAGGTCGGCCACGCCAGCGCGGCGGAGATCGCGGCGCACACCAGAAGTCGGATTGACAGCAAGCAAACGCTCCTAGTTGTCAGATCTGCAAACAGTGCCCAACGTAGCAAGAACCATCTGTGTTGTCAAATCAGATTACAGCGAAGAGCGATAGAGCCGGTTGCGCGCCACTCCCGTGAGCCGCGAGACAAGGTCGGCTGCCGCTCGTCGCGGAACCCCGGCCGCGACCAGCTCCGCGACCGCTTCTGCCGCCGCGCCCTCGTTCTCCGCCGTCACCGGAGCCCGAGCCGGGCCGATGACGATCGTGACTTCCCCCTTCGGCGCGTCCGAGAACCGCGACGCGAGGTCGGCGAGCGTCCCTACCACCACCTCCTCGAAGCGCTTCGTCAGCTCGCGGCAGACCGCCGCGGGACGCTCGGGGACCACGCGCGCGAGAACCGAAAGGGCTCGCGGCAAGCGCTGCGGCGACTCGAACGCCACGACCGACCAGGGCCAGCGGGCCAGCTCCTCGCCGAGCCCCTGCAAGGCGCGCTCACCCCGCGGCAGGTAGCCGAGGAACTGGTACCGGTCCGAGACGAGGCCGCTCGCCACGAGCGCCGTCTCGACCGCCGACGGGCCGGGCAGCACCGTCACCTGGAGGGCCGCTTCCCGGGCCGCGGTGATGAGGCGCCTGCCGGGGTCGTTGATCGCCGGCAGACCCGCGTCGCTGACGAGCGCGACCCGCTCGCCGGCCTGCAGCCGCGGTAGCACCTCGGCGGTTCGCTTCGCCTCGTTGTGCTCGTGGTAGGAGAGCAGCCGGGCGACCCGGATCTCGTGCCGTTCGAGCAGCCGTCGCGTGTGCCGAGTGTCCTCGCAGAGCACCAGGTCGGCCTCGGCTAGCTCACGCAGCACCCTGAGCGTCACGTCGTCGAGGTTGCCGATCGGAGTCGCACAGACCGCGAGTGGCACGGCTCAGCCCCGGGAGTCGAGCGCCTCGAAGGCGATCATCCCGGCGCCGATCACGCCGGCGTCGCTGCCGAGCTGCGCCTCCACGATCCGGAGCGAGTCGCG
>Ga0207675_100000146_pt1 | contig 61267 bp, 44 predicted proteins | sample KBSSwiS42_FD_184305 | JGI IMG/M metagenome (GOLD analysis project Ga0207675, IMG submission 184305) | Switchgrass rhizosphere microbial communities from Kellogg Biological Station, Michigan, USA - KBS Switchgrass S4-2 (SPAdes) (version 2) | ecosystem: Host-associated > Plants > Roots >...
GGCAGACCTGGAAGCTCATAAAGTCCGTGAGCGACAAGGCCGGGTTCATCGATGTCGGTCTCGACCCCAAGAACCCGAACGTCATCTGGGCATCCAGCTACGAGCGCGTGCGCGGACCGTACTTCCTGAAGTCGGGCGGACCCGGCTCGGCGCTCTGGAAATCGACGGACGCCGGCGCGACGTGGACGGAGATCAAGGGCGGAGGCTTCCCCGAGACCGCGAAGGGGCGCATCAGCTTCTCCATCTACCCACAGGACCCGAACATCGTCTACGCGATGGTGGAGGCCGACTCGATCCGCGGACGCAAGGCCGCGCCGGGAACGCCCAAGCAGAAGCTCGCGAACGGGCTCTATCGCACGAAGGATGGCGGAAAGACCTGGGAGAAGATGAACGACGCGAACACGCGACCGTTCTATTACTCGCAGGTTCGCGTGCATCCGCGGAATGCGGATCGCGTGTGGTTCTCGTCGACGTCCGTGCTCGTGTCGAACGACGGCGGGAAGACCGCACGGCTCGCGACGCAGGGGATTCACGTCGACCACCACGCGATGTGGATCGATCCTAACGATCCCGACCACTTCGTCGTCGGGGACGACGGTGGCATCTCGATAACGTGGGATGGCGGCGGCACCTACGACTTCGCCGCCACGCTCCCGATTGCGCAGTTCTACTCGTTGAGCTTCGACTTCGAGACCCCGTACAACGTGTGCGCGGGCGCGCAGGACAACGGGTCGTGGTGCGGGCCGAGCCGCCGCAAGCAGGGTCCGGTGACGAACGCGTACTGGTTCACGTACTCGGGCGGCGATGGCTTCTGGACCGCGCAGCATCCCACCGAGCCACAGATCATCTTCGGCGAGTCGCAGGGTGGCAACATTCAGCGCTGGGACCTGAAGAACGGGACGACGACGTCACTCGTGAAGCCGACGTGGCGCCCGCGTTATGCGATGTACGAGGACTCGATCCTCACGCTGCACAGCGATACGACACAGCCGGTGTCGAAGGACGCTCAGGCCCGCATCACGCAGTTCCGCTCGCGTCAGAAGGCCGACTCGGCCGACCTCGACCTCCGCTTCAACTGGGAGACGCCGTACTTCCTGTCGCCGCATAACGCGGACGTCGTGTACATCGGCGGCAACCGTGTGCTCAAGTCGACGCAGCGCGGTGACAACCTGTATCCGATCTCGCCCGATCTGTCCAAGAAGCAGATGGCCAAGATCGATACGAGCATGAATAAAACCGGCGGCATCACGCTCGACGCCACGGGCGCCGAGACGTACGGCACGGTCGTGGCGCTCGCGGAGTCGTACGTGCGGCCGGGCTTCCTCGCCGCTGGCACGGACGACGGCAACGTGTGGGTGACCAAGAACGACGGTGCGGCGTGGGAGCAGATTCCGGCGAATCGATTCCCCGGCCTCGCGCCAGGCGACGTGTATGTCAGCCGCATCGAGCCGTCGCACTTCGACTCGCTGACGTTCTACATCACGTTCGATAACCATCGCTGGAACGACTTCACGCCGTACCTCTACGTGACCACGGACTACGGCAAGACGTTCAAGTCCCTGGTGAACAATCTGCCAAAGGAGAGCGTCGCTGATTTCGTCCACACGGTGCGCGAGGACCCGTACAACCGCGACCTCCTTTTCGTGGGCACATCGCGCGCGGTGTATACGTCGCTCGATCGCGGCCAACGCTGGCAGCGCCTGATGGCCGGCATGCCGACGGTGCCGGTGTACGATCTCAAGATCCATCCGCGGGACCGCGAGCTCATTGCCGCGACGCACGGACGCGGGATCTGGATCGTGGACATTACGCCGCTCGAGCAGATGGCGGGCGACAAGGGCACGAAAGTGGTTGCCGACGCGGCGTACCTCTTCCAGCCGAAGACGGCGTACGAGTACGGCCAGGGGCCGGCACTCGGTGCGTCGTCCAACGGCGAAGGGCACAAGGTGTTCAACGCTCCGAGCCCGGCGTACGGCGCCGAGATCGCCTATCGCGTCGCCGTGGGCGCAGTCCCGACGACGTCGGCGTCCGGTGGCGACACCGACAACGGCCCCGCGCAGCCTAACGCGGGCAGTCAGCCGGCGGGGCGCGGTCAGGGGCGCGGACAGCGCGGGCCGCAGGCGAGTATTCTCATCACCGACGCGAGGGGTGACACGGTTCGCACGTTGACGGGACCGGCCACCGCCGGGCTGCATCGCGTCACGTGGGACTTCCGTGGTCGCGCGGCGCCGCGGGCTCCGCTCTCGCCGTCGCAGCTTCGCGACAGCGTGGTCGCGGCGCGGCGCATGACGTTCGTGTTCGACTCACTCGAGAAGGCGGGCGCCATTCCGAAGCCGGCGCTCGACCGCATTCGCCAATTGGTGATGAGCGGCGACGTCGCCGGGCTGTTCCGCGGTGGCGGTCGCGGAGGCGCTGGCGGCGGTGCGTGGAATCCGCGTCCGGGTGAAGGCGCGGTCGTTGGCGCCGCGGGCGCTCGCGCTGCCGAAGGCGCCGCCGGCGGCGCGGGCGCCAGCGACAATCCCGCGGACGCGCTGAATGCTTTCCCCGGCGGGGCACAGGAGCTTCAGCAGCTGTTGCGGCCGCCCGGCCAGCAGGGACGTGGGGGCGGCGGTTTTGGCGGCTTCGGCGGGCGCGGCGCGCAGGCGCCGGTGGTCGCGAGCGGTGACTACCTCGTGACACTTACGGTCGGCGGCAAAACGTTCAAGCAGCTGCTGCGCGTGGAGCGCGTGAGTGGCGGGGACGACACGAGCGCGTTCGGCTTCGACGAGGACGAGCCGCGGGACCCGTAGGCCCCCTATCGGGACGATCGCGATCCCTCGCTCCGCTCGGGATGACAGCCACGAAGGGCCGCCTTGTTAGGCGGCCCTTCTGCATTGCCGTACACTGGTCCCGGTCAAAGGGAGCGGCGTTAGGGTGAGCGGCGTCACTCGATCGGTGTCGGTGCCGATGATGATCGGGTTCGACGCTCCGGATCACCGGCCTTGGCCTCTGCCATACCGATGGCGATCTGCACTAGGTCGTGTTTGCCGGGCTTCATCGTTGGGTGCTTGGAATCCGAAACAACTGCGGAAAAGGCCGAGGCACGTGTATTGACTTGTCCTCACGTCGAGTACGCCCGCACAGACGCCGTTGTCTCGGGCTGACGAACGCCAACCAGGATGGAGTCGAAAGCCTGATGACGAACCCTCGCCTTTGCTTCGTCGACTCGTTGGGAACGGACTGGCGCATCTACGAAGTCGCGTCGGCCAACGTCCCAGCCCCGCGTGGTAGCAATTGTCTGATCTTCGAGTCGACCCAGGCAGTGCGACGCGTGTGGAACTACCCTGCCAACTGGCACAAGCTGTCGTCCGACGAGCTCACTGCGCTCAGCTGGAATACCTGATTCTGTTCGTGATCCACCCGACACGACCGCGTGACGATGCTGTCACGCGTCCACGTACCGCCACCGTGTACCTCCTCGACACCACTCGGTAAACGCTGCTCTTCTCTCACTACACGGTGGCGGTGCTTCTTCCCCCGGAACGCGCCATTCGGTTCCGGGGGATTTTTTCGGCCTGTCGCGAGATGCGAGCGTGAGCTCGGCCGTTTCGGAATATCCGACCGGAGTACCGTCTCTCACCAAAGGCAGGGACAACTAGGTCAGTTGACGGATGTCGGACGGTCATCCGCACCGCTATGCTGAAAATGAGTCAGCCGGCCGGCACGGAGCCGGTGTGGCGGTGTAGGACCCTTCAACAGCCGTGTTTTGCGACGACGTGAGACGGTCAAATGACAGCAGGATATAGACTTCGAATCAATCATGGGGATCGAGCCGAGCCGCCCGCGAGCCGCAATGCCACGGTCCGCCGCTCGCCGATCGTCCGGTGGATCGCGCTCATGCTCGCTCTCATCACCGCTCACGTGAGTGCAGAGCGGGCGTGGGCGCAGGGCATCGCGGCGTTTTCCGCGAGCTGGCCAAGGCTTCAGCCGCGAATGGCCGTGCCGTTCGATACCGGCGAGAAGCTGACGTTCGATGTCCGTTTTGGCGCCATCAAGGTCGGCACCGGCCGAATGGAAGTGGTTGGCATGCAGGACGTCCGCGGCCGCGAAGCATGGCACACGCGGTTCACCGTGAAGGGCGGAATTCCCTTCTACAAGGTGAACGACCGGATGGAGAGCTGGATCGACACGCGCACGTTCGAGTCGCTGCAGTTCCTGCAGGACCTCCAGGAGGGACGGCGCGACAAAGAGCGATTCTACGAGATCTATCCAGACCTGGCGACGTATTCCGAGAAGGGTGAGGTGGAACATGCGCCGAGCGTTGCCGACCCGCTCGACGATGCGGCGTTCCTGTACTTCGTGCGCACGATTCCGCTCGAGGTGGGAAAAGCGTACGAGTTCAATCGCTACTTCCGGCCCGATCGCAATCCGGTTCAGATCCGCGTGTTGCGAAAGGAAACCATCAAGGTGCCTGCCGGCTCGTATCAGACGATCGTGATTCAGCCGATCATCAAGTCGAAGGGGATCTTCTCGGAGAAGGGACACGCCGAGATGTGGCTCACCGACGACTCACGGCGATTGCTGGTCCAGATGAAATCGGATCTCTCGATCGGGTCGCTCAACCTCTATCTGCGTGGCTACGTGCCGGGCAACGTCCCGATGGCCGCGGACGAGGACTCGACGCAACAGAAGTAGGCACCCATACTGAAGCGTCGCTTCGGTATGGTGCCCTCTCGTGTCTCGAGCTCGATCGACAACCCCGCGGCGCACCTTCGTCGCGCGCGTGACCGGCGTGATCGCTGCCTGGCCGCTGCTCGGACGAATCCGAGGGCTGCGCGCGATGGCGGCTGCCGCCTCGCCACCCCGGCTACGGCCTAACGCGACGATTCTCGACGCCCTCGGCGACGCGGTGCTGCCCGCGGAGCTCGGTGCCGATGGGGTGTCGCGCGCCGTCGTCGAGTTCCAGCGGTGGATGGACGGCTACCGCCCCGGCGCCGAAGCGAACCACGGATACGGCACAGGCAAGATCGAGCACCTGCCGGCGGATCCACGCCCGCGGTGGCGCTCGCAGCTTGCCGCGCTCGACGCGGACGCGCGCCGCAATGGACCGTCATTCAGCGCACTCCCGCGCGACCGCCGCCAGGCGCTCGTTCGTGCCGCGCTCCAGAACGAACGCGGCGATGCGCTGCCCAACCCGCTCCTGGCGCGACACGTTGCCCTCGCGCTGCTTGCTCATTTCTACGACTCGCCCGCCGCGACGGATCTGTGCTACGACGCGCAGATCGGCCGCCAGCAATGCCGGCCGTTGGCCGCTCAGCGACAACAACCGGTGGCGCTCGGGAGGAAGGGACGATGACGTTCGTCAGCCACCAGGGACGCGCCGAGGTCATCGAGAGCGACATCTGCATCATCGGGTCGGGAATCACCGCGGCCGTCATCGCCGAAAAGCTCGCCGAGGAGCGTGAGACGCGCATCGTCGTCGTGGAAGCCGGTGACGACACGGTACCGCTGGCCGACCGTGCGGCACATCGCGGGCGGTTCGTCGCGTATGGCGAGAGCCCATGGGGTCGCGACCACATAGATGGCATGACGGCGGACGGCATCCAGTCGCGCTCGATGCAGGTCGGCGGCCTCGCGATGCACTGGGGCGGCGTGACGCCACGCTTCTCGCCGGAGGACTTTCGCGTGAAGTCGCTCTTCGGCGTCGGGCACGACTGGCCGGTGACGTACGAGGAGCTCGACCCGTTCTACGACGAAGCGGAACGACGGATCGGCGTCGCGGGCGAGCAGGGGCCGCCGGAGCTCGATCCGCGCAGCGGCCCGTTCCCCATGCCGCCGCTCCCGCTGACGTACAACCTCGACCTCCTCAAGCGGTGGACGGATTCCGCCGGCATCGCGATGTGGAGTCAGCCCTCGGCCAAGAATTCCGTGGCGTACGGCGGGCGCGCGGTCTGTTGTCGCAACGACACGTGCGCGCCCGTGTGTCCGGTTGGCGCCAAGTACTCGCCGGACTTCACGTGGAACGCGCTGCGCGCATCCAGGCGTGTGGAGCTGGTGCCGCGAACGCTCGTCAGGCGGCTCGTAGTGGAGGACGGATCCAACCGGATCGCGAGAGCGGAGGCGGTTCGTCGTGACCGGGGCGGTGCGAACGGGTCGCGTGTGGATTTCCGTGCACGCACATTCGTCGTTGCCGCGGGGTACGCGTGGAGCCCGCATCTGCTGCTGTTGTCGCGCAGCGAGCGGTTCCCGAATGGAATTGCGAACCGGTCCGGCATGGTCGGGAAGTACATGACCGGTCACCGCAACGTGTTCGCGTTCGTGAAGCTTCCGCTGCGCCTCTATCCCGGGATGAACGAGCAGCACAGTCTCGTGACGAAGCAGTTCATGCGTCCCGCCAAGCTCGATCGCTATGTGCGACACGACCTGCGTGTGTGGGAATCGAGCGTTGGCAGGCGGCCGCGGCTCAGGGGCGATGACGGGGCGGTGCTGCTCGGCGACGAGCTGATGGCGGATTGGCGGCGGCGCAGCGCCGAGGGGACGGCGCGCGTTCGCGCGTATTACGACGTGATCCCGGATCGCGAGAGCGCGCTCACACTCAACGAGTCCGCGAAGAACGCGTACGGCGATCCACAGCCCAAGCTGACGTTCCGCGACAGTCCGGAGTCTCTTGCGTTGCGCGCGCACACGGAGGAGTCGATCAAGGCACTCTTCCAGCGCATGGCGCGGGCGGGGAACGGAGAGATCCTGCGTTCGGGTGTGGATGATTTTCAGGATCATCCCGCTGGTGGGTGTCGCATGGGCGACGATCCGGCGAGCAGCGTGGTGGACAGCCATGGGCGCGCGCACGATCACGAAAATCTGTTCGTGGTTGGGGCACCGACGAGCGTGAGCGGTGGGTGCGCGAACGCGACGCTGACGTTTCTGGCGGTCGCGTTGCGTCAGGCGGCGGAGATTGGTCGGGAATGGGGAATCGGGAATCGGGAATCGAAGGGAACTGGGAACCGGGACCAGTGACTTCGATGAGACCACGCGCCATCGGCGCGGCTGGAGTGATCGCGGCCCACCTCGCGTTGGGTTGTGCGCCGTCGAGTGGCGCGGGGAACGCGTCGCCGTTTCTGTCGGCCGAAGGGGCGCGGAAGCCTAACGAGTGGCCGGTCTATGGCGGCGACGCCGGGGGGCTCAAGTATTCGCCGCTCACGACCATCGATCGCTCCGATGTCTCCCGGTTGACGGTTGCGTGGACGTGGAAGACCGGCGAGCAGCCGGTCACGCCGCCGGGCGCCACGATCCCGGCGCGGCCGGGACAGTTCCAGGTCACGCCGCTCGCCATCGGCGACACGTTGTTTCTGAGCACCCCGTTCAACCGCGTCGTGGCGCTCGACGCCGCGACCGGACGTGAGCTCTGGGCCTACGACCCGCATGCCTACGATGCCGGTCAGCCGTCGAACGGCACGGGCTTTGTCCATCGCGGCGTCGCCACGTGGAGTGATGGCAAGCAGCGCCGGATCCTCATCGCGAGCCGCTGGCGACTGATCGCCATCGATGCAGCGACTGGCAAACCGATTCCGACGTTCGGCGCGAATGGCGAGGTCGATCTCACGGCGAACATCCTGTGGAGCGTCGAGCACAAACACTACACGAACACGTCACCGCCAGTCGTGTACGGCGATCTCGTGATCGTGGGCAATGGGGTCGGCGACCGGCTGGTATACAAGCGCGACCCGCCGGGCGACATCCAGGCGTTCGATGTCCGCACGGGCAAGCGCGTCTGGCGGTTCAACCCCATCCCGCAGCCGGGCGAGTACGGCAACGAGACGTGGGAGGACAGCTCGTGGGCGCGGATGGGACACACGAACGTCTGGGCACCGTTCACCGTCGATGTCAAACGTGGGCTCGTCTACCTGCCGTTCGGCACGCCGAGCAACGACTGGTACGGCGGCGAACGGCTCGGCGACAACCTGTTTGCCGAGAGCATCGTGTGTCTCGACGCGAAAACGGGGCGCCGCGTGTGGCATTACCAGATTACGCACCACGGTCTCTGGGACTATGACATGCCGTCGCCGCCCGTGCTCGCGACGATTCACAAGGATGGGCGCGCGCTCGATGTGGTAGCGATGGTGACGAAGCAGGGATGGGTGTTCGTGTTCGATCGCGTCACAGGTCAACCGGTTTGGCCCATCGTCGAGCGCCCCGCTGCGGCGAGTGACGTGCCGGGCGAGCGCGCGGCGCCAACGCAGCCGGTGCCGACGAAGCCTCCCGCTTTCGCGAAGCAGGGCTTCACGGAGGAGGACGTCATCGACTTCACCCCTGAGCTCAAGCGCCTCGCGCTCGAGGAGGTGCGGAAGTATCGCATGGGCCCGTTGTATACGCCGCCAACGCTGCAGGGAACGATCGTGATGCCGGGAGCGATCGGGGGTGGTGGATGGGGCGGCGGCGCGTTCGATCCGGAGACCGGGGTGTTGTACGTGAAAGCGACGAACAACCCGGCGCTCTTCAAGCTTTTTCCGGTGGAGGCGCCGTCCGACACATTGCAGGCGCGGTTCATGGTGGAGCTGGGTCGCTCGTTAGGCGTCCGACCGAGGTCTCCTGGCACCGACAGCGCTGCTCGGGCGCCGGAGCTTCCTGTTCACAAGCCACCGTACGGGACCCTGACGGCCATCGACCTCAATCGCGGCGAACAGGTGTGGCAGGTGACGCTTGGTGATGAGCCGTCGGTCCGCAACCATCCCATGCTGCGCGGCGTGACGCTGCCACCGTTGTTAGGCGTTCGCGGCGCGCCGGGGCCGATTGTCACCCGCAGTGGGCTGTTGTTCGTGACGGGGGGCGGGCAGGTTCTGTATGCAATCGATGTCAGGAACGGCAGTACGTTGTGGCAGCATGATTTCGGACGCGTAGCGTACTCGGTGCCTATGACATACGCTACGCGGGACGGTCGACAATTCGTCGTGGTCGCGACGGGAGCAGGACCGAACGCGGAGCTCGTCGCGTTTACGATCGGGAACTAAGGGGCTGCGCCCGTCACCGGCCAATCAGCACCGTTTACCGTGCCCGGCGCACCGTTGACGCCGCGCGGCACGAGCATTGACTGTCGGAACTGGCGGGCGGGGCGATGGTGTGCCGCGAGATGACCGGGAGGTCTAGCCGTGACGGACCCCATTCCTTCTTACCACGATCCCAGGCAAGCGAGCGGTCAGCGCATCCGCGCTGTGGTGATCGTACTGGGTCTCAGCGCGCTCATCGCGGCAGGGGAGGCAGCGCGGCGCGAGCGCGGACCTGATCGCGACGGCGTCGCCGTGGCGACAGCGGCGGCAATGCCGCCAACGGTTCGCACCACGCCGGACTCGGCCCCCCGCACGTGGATCGAGATGAAGAACGTCAATCTCCGCGTCGCCAAGGACGCGGTCGTCGGGGTTCGGTTGCTGCGCGGGCAGGTTATGCCAACGGAGCCAGGCGGAAGCGCGCTACTCGACAGCACGAACTCGTTCTCGATCCGCATCACGTCGGGCACCGTGGCGATCCACAGCGCCGACCTCGGTGTGATCCTCAACCAGTTCGTTTTCGGGTACACGGGTTCACCGCTCAAGCACCTGAAGGTGCGCACCGAGGGCGACCAGCTCGTGCAGGCAGGCGTCATGCACAAAGGCGTCGATCTCAAGTTCGAGATCAAGGCAGCGCTCTCGCTCACCGACAGCGGATGGATTCGCCTACGACCGACGAAGGTCCGCGTGTTAGGCGTGAACGGCCAGTCGCTGCTGCACGCGCTCGGCCTGCATCTCGACGACATGCTCGACCTGAGCAAGTCGACAGCGGCTCGCGTGAAGGGAGATGACATTTACCTCGACCCGACCAAGATCCTGCCGCCGCCCACGATCTCAGGACGCCTAACGTCGATTCGAGTGGAGGGTGACGCGCTCGTGCAGGAGTTCGCGACGCTGCCTGACGACTCGCTGTTCTCCGGCTACGCGCGCGCCGACTCCGCGGCGCCGAACTATCTCTTCTTCCGTGGCGGGCGGCTGCGATTCGGTCGGTTGGAGATGCGTGATACCGACCTCCAAATTCTCGATCTTGATCCCTCGGACCCATTCGATCTGTTCCTGGCCGAGTACAATAAGCAACTCACGGCCGGCTACTCGCGCACTCGCCCCAACCGGGGGCTACAGGCGTTCTTTCCTGATTACAACGATCTGGGGAAGCCCGTCGCGATGCCTGTCGTGTCGGGGAGTCGAGAATAGGGTCTGGGGCCTCGCAGGAACCTTCTACGGCCGCGGAGGCCTCCTCGGCGCTCATAACATCCCCGGCCGAGTCTCGAATCCCCTAGTCCCTACTCGTTATCTCCTCCGCAGACGCCACCAGGACATCGAGCTGGCGCCCAAGGCGCGTTAGGCGCGCGCGAACGATCGGGTCCACAGTCGTCGACGCGAGCGTGTCTGCGTTCCACGACACCGCCGGCGCGAGCTGCGCCGACTCGCCCGACGCGAGCCGCGCCGCCGCACCATCCAGCCGCGCCGTCGCCGTCGCGGCGAACTGCTCGAGCATCGTCGCCGTCGAGGGGTCCACGGCATGACGGCTCACGGACAGGGCGGCGACGGACACCGTGAACCGACGCACGTACGTCAGGAACGTCATCACCGGCGCGAGCAGCTCGGTCTTTCCACCGTGCTCCGCAAGCAGCCGCTGGAACGACTCCTCGGCATTGATGGCCGCGAGGGCAGCGTCGCGCCGTCGCGTACGCATTGCCTCGCCCGCCGCGTCACTGCGATCCGGGAAGCTTCGAACGACGGTCTGCAAATAGTTGCGATTGGTGTGGAGTGTCGCCGCCAGATACGTGGGCAGGCGCCGCCACTCGGGTGCAGGCCAGAGGAGTCGCGCGCCTAACAATGCGATCGTCCCGCCCAGGAGGGTATTGATCACGCGCACCGTCGCGAGATGCCAATCACCGGCGCTCGCCTCCGCCAACAGCACGAACGTCGGCGTCAGGAAGATCGCGAACGCCGTGTAGTTGACCGGCAGCAGGGCCACGCTCACCGCGGCGAATATGAACGACAGCACGAGGATCGCCCGGATGTCGTGGAACAGCGCGCCGAGACCCGCCGTCAGGATGCCGCCAAGGACCGTGCCGATGACGCGCTGCACGGCGCGCTGCGTCGTCACGCCGGTGTACGGCTGCAGGATGATGACGGCGGTGACGGTCACCCAATAGCCGCGCGCGAGGTGCAGCGCACCCGCCAGCCACACGGCGGCCGCGGTGACGATCGCCACACGCAGGGCGTGTCGCAGCACGAGGGAGTCGAGCGCCAGCACGGACCTGAGCGGCGCGAGCACCGCGCGAGGCTCGGTCGCCTCTTCGGTCTCGAGCGACGTGGTCGCAACCAGTGGTGGAGCGCCGTCCAGCGCCGCTACGTTCGCCACGGCGACGTTGGCGAACATGGCGGTTCGGTCGAGGAGCGTCGCCGCGTGAGCGTAGTGAGCTGCCACGTCGGCGGCCGCCGACGCCGTCGGCGCGTCGACCATGTGATGGCCGATAGACGTTAGGCTGTCCCGCAATGGCGCGCCCGAGAAGCGGACCGTGGTCGTACCGGTTTGCTTCTCTTCCTCGACGCGGTCGGCAAGCTCGCGGAGCACTCGCGTCACATCGCGGAGCGCTGCCACGATCTGTTCCTGCTGTCGTGCGTCGCGGGCCTCGGGCGCGATTGCCTCGATGGTTTCCACGAGGGCAATGAGATTCGCGAACATCTGATCGGCCGTCTGACTCAGCACGAGCAGACGCTCGCCACGGCCGTGTTCGCCGCGTCCTCGTCGGATTACCGCGAGCACCGCACGCGCATGCTCGAGCGCCGCTCGCACGGTAAGACTTCCCGCGGGGAGCGCGTCGTCGCTGGCGTTGCCCGACTCGAGTGGCGATGCCACAGCGTCGACATAGTCCGCGAGCTTGCGCAGCGTGTCGGCGAGCGCGAGGCGCGCCGGGCGATATGGCCGCACGGGCCACAGCACGAGCGCAACGAGCGCAGCCCACGCGCCGCCCGCGATCGCGTAGCCCGACCGACCCAGAGCACTCGCGAAGCTCGATGCCGGGTACGCGAGTGAGATGACGTACATGTTCAACACCGAGCCACCGACGATCCCGCCGGTGTTGCCCCACGCGCGGCCCAGCGCGCAGACGAGCGCGACGATGAACGTGAGCGCGACGGCGATCGCCAGCTGATGCGATGCGATCGCGCCGATGAACATCGCGATGGCCCCGAATCCGGTAAGCGCGGCGATGGCCGCCGCGCGCGTGGCGTACGCCCCTCCCTTGTCGACAATTGCACCGCTGAACCCGGCGAGGCTCATCCACGTGCCGCCGGTCAACCGCAACGCCTCCGCTGCCAGCAGCGGCACGACGGTCGCAAGCGCCGCACGAAAGCCGGCGGCGTACGCAGGACGCACGGGCGCGACGACGGTCGCGGCGCGGACGTTTCGCGCGGCGACGTCCAGTGGGCGTGTGATGAGCCCGGTCAGTTCCTGTGGCTCGCGACGTTGCGCCATTCGGTGAATGATGGCTCATCCGGTTGCGGCCGGTACCCGTCACTACCCACCGGCGTTCAACCCGTCCGGCGACCGGCTTGCCCCAGCGCCTCGAACGTGGTTGGCGCCCACGTCTTTCCGAGTGGTAGTTTGATCGGACACTCGAGTCGTTCCCTCCTCCGAGTCCCCTATGTCCGACCGTCGAGAATTCCTGAAGAAGACCGGCATTGCCGCGGGAGCGATTGCCGCAAGCGGAGCGCTCCGGACCGCCGAAGCGGCCGCGAGTGCCCTGACCACGCCAGCCGCGCTGCCGGCGGCCGCCCCCGCGCCGATGGATCCGGCCACGAAAGAGCTTCTCATGGAGGCGCTCAATGCCACGAAGCTGGCCGGCGCGACGTACGCTGACGCGCGCATCGCGCGGTATCGCGACAACCAGATCTTCACGCGTGAGCAGCAGATCATCAACGTCGTGGACCAGGACTCGATGGGATGCGGTGTGCGCGCGCTCGTCGACGGGACCTGGGGCTTCTCGGCGACACGGACGCTGACGAAAGCCGGCGTTGCGGCCGCCGCGAAGGAAGCGGCGGCCATCGCGAAGGCAAACCGGGTCGCGAGAGACAAGGCGGTGCAGCTCGCTCCCGCGCAATCGAACGCCGAGGTGTCGTGGCAGACGCCGCACACGATCGACCCGTTCACGGTCGCCGTGGAAGACAAGGCGTCGCTTCTCCTCAAGGCGAACGCCGAAGCGCTGAAGGTCGCCGGTGTGAAGTTCGTGTTCAGCGGGCTGTTCTTCCGGAAGCAGGAACGCAACTACGCGAACAGCGACGGCTCGGTGATCAACCAGGTCGTGATCCAAAGCTGGCCGCTCATGCAGATTACCGCGGTGGCTCCGGACTTTTCGGATTTCCAGAATCGGGGCAACGTCGTGGCGCCGGCCGGGCGTGGCTACGAGTACGTCGGCGAGTGCGATCTCGTAGGGAATGCCGGGAAGTGGGCGGAGGAGGCGGCACAGAAGCTCAAGGCGAAGCCGGTCGAGGTCGGGCGTTACGATCTCGTGCTCGATCCCTCGCATCTCTGGCTCACGATCCACGAGTCGATCGCGCACCCGACGGAGCTGGATCGCGCGATGGGCTACGAGGCGAACTATGCGGGGACGAGCTTCGTGGCGCCGCCCGAGCAGTTCCTCGGGAAGTTCAAGTATGGTCCCGCGTTCATGAACATTCGCGGCGATCGGTCGCAGACCGGTGCGCTTGCGACGATCGGCTACGACGACGAGGGCGTGAAGCCGGATGATTTCCTGATCATCAAGAACGGCGTCGTGAACGACTATCAGACGACGCGCGAGCAGGCGAGCTGGCTCAAGTGGTGGTACGACCAGCAGAAGGTCCCGACGCGGTCACACGGGTGCTCGTATGCGGACTCGTGGTCGAGCGTGCAGTTCCAGCGGATGCCTAACGTGTCACTGCTGCCAGGGGAGAAGGACCTCAAGTGGGACGACCTGATCGCGGCGACTGATCGCGGGATCGCGATCAGGGGCGACGGGTCGTTCTCGATCGACCAGCAGCGATACAACGCGCAGTTCGGCGGTCAGGTGTTCTACGAGATTCGCGGCGGGAAGATCACCGGCATGCTCAAGGACGTCGCGTATCAGATGCGCACGCCGGACTTCTGGAATGCGATGGACATGATCGGCGGGAAGTCGAGCTATCAGCTCGGGGGGTCGTTCTTCGATGGAAAGGGGCAGCCGGGGCAGGTGAATGCGGTGAGTCACGGTGCCGTGCCGGCTCGGTTCAAACAGATCAACGTCATCAACACAGGGCGAAAGGCGTAAATGCGAGACGGCAGACGGCAGACAACTGAAGACAGCAGACGGCAGTGGGCAGACGGCAGAGGGCAGAGACTGCACCACGCATCGCGGTTTCACGTCTGCCATCTGCTAGCTGCCGTCTGCTGTCTGCCGTCTTCAGTTCTCTCCCCTCTGCCGTCTCACACGGCTCGTTGAGATATCCAACTCGACAGACACCAGACCATGAGCTTTCCGAAACGCCTTTTCGAACCCGCCGAAGTTCCCGACGGCGCGATCCTAACGCGCGATGAATCGAAGAATCTGATCGATCGCGTCATAACGATATCGAAAGCCGAGTCCATCCAGGTGAACATCGGCGGCGGGTACTCGGCCAACGTCAGGTTCGCCGATAATCAGATGTCCACCGCGGGTGGGGTCACCAATTTCACCGTCGTGATCCAGAGCTCGTTCGGGAAGAAGCACGCGGTCGTGACGGTGAACAACATCGCCGACGAGGCGCTGCAGCGGGCGGTCGCGCAGTCAGAGGCGCTGGCGAAGCTCGCGCCCGATGATCCGGAGGCGATGCCGGCGCTGCCGCCGCAGCAATACACGGAGGTGACCGCCTACTTCGACAGCGTCGCGAACCTCACGCCGTCGGACCGCGCGAAGGCCGCGCTCACCGCGCTCGAGCCGGCGCGCACGGCGGGGGATCTCACCGCCGCGGGGTTCCTTGTCACGAACGCGTCGTCGACGGCGCTCGGCAACAACAAGGGCATGTTCGCGTATCATCGCTCCACGAACGCGAACTACACGGTCACAGTGCGCACGAAGGACGGAACCGGATCGGGGTGGGCTGGCGGGGAGCATAACGACTGGAACCAGGTCGACATCGCCGGCATCAGCAACCGAGCGATCGAGAAGGCGAAGCTGTCGCGCAGCCCCGTCGCCATCGAGCCAGGCCGCTACACGGTGATCCTCGAACCGCAGGCCGTCGGAGATCTCGTGCAGCTCATGGGTGGGTACGTGGACGCGCGCTCGGCGGACGAGGGGCGAAGCCCGTTCTCGAAGCAGGGCGGCGGGAACAAGCTCGGCGAGAAGATCGTGGACGAGCGCGTCAGCATGTACGCCGACCCGGCGGACCCGCAGATCCTCGCGCAGCCGTTCGACGGACAGGGATTCCCGTTAGGCAGGCAGGTCTTCGTCGAGAACGGCGTACTCAAGCAACTGTACTACTCGCGATTCTGGGCACAGAAGCAGGGGAAGACGCCCACGGGCGGCCCGACGTCGTTCATCATGAGCGGCGGCAACGCGTCGGTCGAGGACATGATCAAGTCCACCGAGCGCGGCGTGCTGGTGACCCGGCTGTGGTATCTGCGCGAGGTCGATCCGCGGACGATCCTCTACACGGGTCTCACGCGTGACGGGACGTTCCTGATCGAGAACGGGAAGATCACGAAGGCGCTCAAGAACTTCCGGTTCAACGAGTCGCCGCTGTTCATGCTGAACAATCTGGAAACGCTCGGTCGACCTGTCCGTCTCGCCGGAACTGAGGCGGGAGGCGCCATCGCCGTCCCGGCAATCAAGGTTCGAGACTTCAACTTCACGAGCCTATCCGATGCGGTATAACACTGGTTACAGGTAACTGGTTGCTCGCAGTTGAAAACCCCCGGGACGCTTCGGTGGTGGGCCGAGGCGTCCCGGGGGTTTCACGTCTAGTAACCAGTTACCAGTTACCAGTCGGATTCGCCGCTACGCGGCGAGTCCGATCGGCCTCCAGTTCACGGCATCAACAGCCTCCGACGGGACGAAGGCGAATCGAGCCGGGGGGAAGCCAGCGACACCGATCTCCAGCGTGTCGCCGTCCTGCACCGACACATGCTTGCTCACGAGCGAGAGGGCGTCGTTGAACGACTCGCTCTGGACGACTCCCGCCTGACGAATCTCGTCGGGGCTCTTGAGTGAAAATTCGAACCGGGTCATGACATCCTCCTTCAACGGAGGCTATATGAAAACGCGCGGGGTTGCCACGCGACTGATCAGGAGAGCCGGTCGTACCCCCAACCCTGGGTCGCTTGCCTCGAACCGCAGCTAGCGCCGATCTCGTCCTGGCTGGTACTACACCACTATCGCAACTTTGAGCCCGTACGGCCGGGCCGCTGGCAGGTTTCGTCCCCTACCTTTGGTACGCCGCAGCCCCGCGTTCGGATCTCGATCCCGCAATGACACAGCATCAACGTTCACACGGCCGATTTCTTCCCACCTATGCGACACTCGTCGGCCTCCCGGCGTTGGCGCTGCTCGTAATCCTCCGTGTAGGAAACGCGGTCGTGCCGAAGGATGGGACGCTGACGACCCCACTCGCTTTACCCGCCTCCGGCCCTGCGGGTCACACTACATCCGCTGCGTCGTTCGACCTGCCGCTCCTCCTCATCCAGATCATCGTCATTCTGGTCGCCGCGCGGCTCACGGGTGCGTTCGTTCGCCGGCTGGGCCAACCACAGGTGGTTGGCGAGATGATCGCCGGGATCGCGCTCGGGCCCTCGGTCCTGGGCGCCCAGGCGCCGCACCTGGCCGCACTGCTCTTCCCCGCAGGGAGCCTCGGGTTCCTGAACACGCTGAGCCAGATCGGGCTGGTCGTGTTCATGTTCCTCGTCGGGCTCGAGCTCGACCCCAAGATCGTTCGCGAGCGCGGGAGGTCGGCCCTTGTGATCAGCCACGCCAGCATCGTCGCGCCCTTCCTGCTTGGCGCCACGCTAGCGATCGTGCTCTATCCGACGCTTGCCGGCTCGCGTGTAACGTTCACCGGCTTCGCGCTGTTCATGGGCGCCGCCATGAGCGTCACGGCGTTTCCGGTGCTCGCGCGTATTCTCACGGAGCGCCGCCTCACGCGAACGCCGATCGGGGCTCTCGCGATCGCATGCGCGGCGATTGACGACGTCACCGCGTGGTGCATTCTCGCCGCGGTCGTGGTCATTGTGCGGGCAACCGGCAGCGGGGTGGCCACTGGCGTGCCACTCTGGGTCACGCTGGGCGGGTCGGCAGCGTACGTCGCCTTCATGCTCACCGGCGGCAGGCGCGCCCTTCGCATCCTGGAAACTCGTTATGCGGCGCGCGGCCGAGTGACACAGGACATGATCGCGGTCTTGATGCTCGCGACGCTCGCGTCGGCCTGGATCACCGAGCGACTCGGCGTCCATGCATTGTTCGGTGCGTTCCTCGTGGGCGCGGTGGCACCAAAGAGCGACGGCTTCGTGCATGCGGTGCTCGAGCGCTTCGAGGATATGATGGTGGTGCTTCTCCTGCCGCTGTTCTTCGCGTTCACCGGTCTGCGCACCGAGATCACGCTCATCGACGGGGCCGGCGCGTGGCTCGTGTGTGCAATGGTGACCGCGGTCGCTGTCATCGGAAAGGTCGGGGGATCCGCGATTGCCGCGCGAGTTACCGCGATGCCGTGGCGCGACGCCGCGGTGATCGGCCTGCTGCTCAACACGCGCGGGCTCATGGAGCTCGTCATTCTGAACATCGGCCTCGACATTGGCGTCATCTCGCGCGAGCTGTTCGCGATGATGGTTCTCATGGCACTCGCGACGACGTTCATGACGACCCCGCTCGTGACCTGGTTGCTCCGTGCCCTGCAGCGCGAGCCTGCGGACGCGCACGCCGTCACCGCAACCGCACGCTGAGGTCGCGGCGCGATGGAGAACGGCTCGACGCTCGGCACCTGGCTCGCCTACGCGGCGATCGTCCTGTTCCTGGTGTTTTTGCTGGCGCTGGTGATTCGTACCATGGGGCTGTTCGCCACCCTCACGATCATGCCGATCTCTCGCGTCGGGCGCTGGTTCCTGCGGCTCTTCGGACGCGGTGGCGCCTGACGACGCGCGAAGCGCCGTAACGGAAGCGTACCCGCCACCTCGGTACGCGTGGTACGTCGTCGGCGTGCTGGCACTCGCGAACACCTCCGCGTTCGTCGACCGGCAGATTCTCGGCCTGCTCGTCGGGCCCATCCGGCGTGACCTCGGCATCTCCGACGCACAGATGGGGATCCTCTACGGGCTCGCCTTCGCGCTCTTCTACACCCTCCTTGGCATCCCGTTAGGCAGGGCCGCCGACCGCGCGAGCCGGCGCGTCATCATCGGTCTGGGGATCGCTGCCTGGAGCATCATGACTGTGCTCTGCGGGATGGCCCGGACCTACGAGCAGCTCCTGCTGGCACGGTTTGGTGTCGCGATCGGTGAAGCGGCGTTGGCCGCACCGGCGCTGTCGTTGATCGCCGACTACTTCGCCCCCGACCGGCGCGCCACCGCGCTGAGCGTCTACACACTCGGCGTGTACCTCGGTGCGGGTTTCGCGAACCTCGTCGGTGGCGTGCTGGTGGCTCGCTTCGGGACGACGCCGGTCGTGTGGCCCGTGGTCGGTGAAATCCGCCCATGGCAGCAGGTATTCGTCGCTGTCGGGCTCCCGGGAATCCTGATCGCGCTGCTCACAGCGACCGTGCGCGAGCCGGTCCGACGCGAGACCGGGCAGCGCGACGCACGCCCATTCGCGATCGCCGAGGTGCTCGCATACGTGCGGGCGAACGGACGGACGTTTGTCTGTCACGGGCTCGGCTACGCGCTGTTCGCGCTCGTGAATTTCGCGACCGCCGCCTGGCTCCCGACCCACCTGATCCGGACGTACGGCTGGACGGCGGCGCAGGCCGGTATCACGTTAGGCACCGTCACCAGCACGATCGGAGTCTTCGGCGTCGTGGCCGGGGGGCGCGTCGCCGACAGTCTGCTGGCGCGCGGCTACACCGACGCCAAGCTCCGCGTGGGCATCATGGCGGCGCTCGGCAACATCGTGTGCGGCGCGATCTACACCCTCGCACCCGAAGCGGGGCTCGCGGTCGCGGCGCTCGTTCCCTACAACTTCTTCGCGTCGTTCGCATTCGGCGCCGCGGTGGCGGCGGTGCAGGAGATCACCCCGAATCGCATGCGCGCGCAGGTCGGTGCGTTCGTCATGTCGGTGATCACGCTCGTCGGCCTCGGCATCGGTCCGACTTTGATTGGAGTTCTCACGAGCGCGGTGTACGGTCGAGACTCGGCGGTCCGCTACGCACTGCTTTGGGTCACGCTCGTCGGACTCGCCGGCGCCGCCACGCTGCTGGCTGCCGGCCTCGCGCCGTACCGGCGCAGCGTCGTCTATCGCGCTGCCTGGACCGACGGCGTCAGTGCCAACTAAAGACGCTCAGTACGTTCGAGAAATCGTCGGTCCATAGCGCGACCGGCGACGTGGGCGGGAGCACGTGCCATCCCGGCTGCACCGCGAGCTGAGCGTGGTCGGTCGCTTTCCGCGAGAGCACCACCCAGCGCGAATCCATCTTGAACATCGCGCGCTGGCTCGCGGTGACCAGTGTGTCGGCGCCAACGATCCCGGCGATCTTCGCGTCGCGCGCGATCTCGACCAGCACCGGCTCGAGGTTCAGATAGCGGTTGCTGATGTGGAACGCGATCGAGCCACCCGGCGCGAGCTTGCGCAGATAGAGTTGCAGCGCCTCGCGCGTCATCAGATGCACGGGAATCGCGTCGGAGCTGAAGGCGTCGAGGATGATGAAATCGTAGCTCGAGTCGGGCGCCTGCTGCATCGACAGCCGCGCGTCACCCAGCACGATCCGCTTTGCCGGCGGACAGTCGCGCAGGTAGGTGAAGTATTTGGGGTTGAACGCAATGCGCTCGATCAGCGGATCGATCTCGTAGAACGTCCACGTCTCGTTCGAACGCCCATAGCACGCGATCGTCCCCGTTCCGAGCCCGACGATCGCGACGCGCCGGTTCGGGTTGTTTTGCATCAGCCACGCGAACGATTGTCCGAGCGGACCGTCGCGGTGGTAATACGTCAGCGGTTCGGTGGCGAGCTGCGGATAGATGCTCTGGCCGCCGTGCGTCGTCGTGCCGTTCTGCAGGGCACGGGTCTTCGAGTACATCGTCACGCGATACACGCCGAAGAAGCTCCGTCCCTTGAAGAGCAGCGTCTGGTCCGCTCCCCTGCCTAACGCCGACCCGATGAAGATCGCCGCGATGCCGAGGGCGAAGCGAATGGGATGCCGCTGGAAGAAAAGGACGATGATCGCGTAGCCGCCGAATACCCAGACTGGCGCCTTGCTGCCCCACGACGCTGGCGGGAACCCCGCGTGCATCAGAACGACGATGACGAGGCACAACGCCGCCGGGAGGAGCACATCGGCCACACGCACGAACCGGCCGCGCTCGGCGAGTGTCGGACGCAGGGCGGCCGCGAGGACGATCGCAATCGGGTACTCGACCACCGAGTCGAAGACCTGCGGCGCCACGATGACGTTGAAGATTCCTCCCAGCACACCACCCACCGACAGCCACAGGTAGAACTCCGTGAGGTGGTCCACGGAGGGCCGGTCTTTCGCGAGCTCGCCGTGACACACCAGCGCCGTGAGGAAGAACGCCGCCAGATGCGTCGGCGCGAGCGCCGTCACGCTGCGTTGCATCATGAGCCCAATGGCCACCGAGAGGATCAGCAGGAACGGCGGCTGGAGCCACACAGCGAACGCGTGCCGGAAGATGACGACCCTCCGCGCGAATACGATCACGAACGTGAACAGGTAGATCGCGAGGGGCACGATCCAGAGCAGCGGAATCGCCGCCACATCCGTCGACAGGTACGTCGTGACCGCGAGCAGCATGCTCGATGGCACGAACGCAAGCAGCACCCAGCGTGTGCGACGCCACACGGTGAGTCGCTCGGCAACGGCGGTCGCCGGGGCGGTTGGCAGGGCGCTCAACGAGTCGAAATCCGCGGCGATCGCGTCCGCGGAAACGGTACGAGTCATCACCGCGCTCGGGCCCGGGGCGCCGCGCAGCAGGCGATGCCGAACGACGAACGCACAGGTCGCAATCAGTGCGGCGAGCACCACGTATGCCGCGGTCCAGAGGTGACTCTGCTGCTCCAGCCGCAGTGTAGGCTCGATGAGGACCGGGTACGCGAGGAGCGCGACCATGCTTCCCAGGTTGCTCGCGGCGTACAGGAAATAGGGATTCTCCGCCGACGGGTGGCCGGTCTCGCTGAACCAGCGCTGCAGCAGAGGCGCGCCCGTGGACAACATGAAAAACGGAGCGCCGAGCGAGACGGCCAGCAAGCCGGCCAGCCACCACACCGGCATCTCGGAGCCGGTCGGCCGCCAGCCCGATGCGACAGCGACCGGCAGCGTTAGGAACGTGAGCGCGAATAGCGCGATCTGCAGAACGGACTGCTTGCGCACGTCGAGCCATCGACTCGTGACGTGCGCGTAGAGATATCCGCCGAGGAGTGCCGACTGGAAGAACAGCATGCACGTGTTCCAGACTGCCGGCGTTCCGCCGAGCATCGGCAGCACCATCTTCGAGAACATCGGCTGCACGGCAAACAGCAGCGCGGCGTTCACGAACAGCGTCATCGAGAACAGCACGACGACGGAAGCGGAACGTGTGATGCGACGACTCACGACCGGATGATATGACGCGGTCCGGATTTCGACAAAGCGGTCAGGCCATCATCTCCCACCCGTCGGCGACGCCGGCTGGCGACTTCGGTCCACCTCGCTTTCTCGACGCTCGACGGCGGCAGGAGCATGAACCCCGTAGGTGTGGATGAAGGTTGGGAGCCGGTTACCCCGTGTATACTCTTCGACGTGTAGCCTCCCATCGAGAAGGGACGCAAAGTTCGTACGGCCCGTCACCCAATCCCCTCGCCAGAGGGGACCCTGATCCGTATATCCCAAGCCATGTCCGTCCCTCATTACGATCTGGCCGTCATCGGCAGTGGTCCCGCCGGGCAGAAGGGCGCGATTGCCGCGGCCAAGCTCCGCAAGAAGGTGGTGGTCATCGACCGCCGAGACATGGTCGGTGGCTGTTCGCTGCACCTGGGCACCATCCCGAGCAAGACCATGCGCGAAGCGATCCTGTATCTCACCGGGATTCGCCAGCGGACGTTCTACGGGGCGGACTATCGGGCGAAGGAGGACATCTCCCCGCGGGACCTGTCGCAGCGCGTGGATATCGTGCTCCAGCGCGAGATCGACGTGGTGAAGGCCCAGCTCAAGCGCAACGGGGTTTCTGCGATCAACGGAATGGCGCGCTTCGCGGACGCGAACACGATCGAGATCGAGAACCCCGAGGGTGCGATCTCGAAGGTCACGGCGGACACGATCCTCGTTGCCTGCGGAACGCGGCCAGCGGAGAATCCGCTGATCGTGACGGACGGGGAGCGGGTGTTCAACTCGGATCAGCTCCTGCACCTCCCGCTCATTCCGCGCGAGCTGATCGTCGTGGGCGGCGGCGTGATCGGCCTCGAGTACTCGGCGATGATGACGGCGCTCGGCACCCGAGTGACGCTGATCGATCAGCGGCCGACGCTGCTCGACTTCGCGGACCACGAGGTGATCGAGTCGCTGTGTCATCACCTCCGCGAGGACGGGGTGACGTTCCGGCTCGGCGAGAAGGTGCTTTCGGTGTCGCGCAATGGCGACCGCGTGATCGCGCAGCTCGAGAGCGGCAAGACGGTGAAGGGTGATGCGCTGCTGTACGCGGTCGGGCGGCAGGCGAACAGCGACCTGCTGCGGCTCGAGGCGGCGGGGATCACGGCCGATGAGCGCGGGAAGATAACGGTGAACGAGTACTTCCAGACGTCGGTGCCACACATCTACGCGGCGGGAGACGTGATCGGGTTCCCGGCCCTGGCGGCGACGTCGATGGAGCAGGGGCGTCTCGCGATCACGCATTCGTTAGGCCTGCCGATGAAGACAGCGCCGCATCTGCTGCCGTTCGGGATCTACACGATTCCGGAGATCTCGATGGTTGGCCGCACGGAGCGGGACCTGACCGCGGCCAAGATCCGGTACGAGGTGGGGCTGTCGCGGTTCGGCGAGCTGGCCCGGGCGCAGATGATCGGCGACGAGCGCGGCATGCTGAAGCTGCTGTTCGACCCCGACACGCTGCGGTTGTTAGGCGTGCACATCATGGGGGAGAGCGCGACGGAGATCATTCACATCGGGCAGGCGGTGCTGTCGATGGGCGGGACGATCGACTACTTCCGCGACACGGTGTTCAACTATCCGACGCTTGCCGAGGCGTACAAGGTGGCGGCGCTGAATGGGATGAACAAAGTGGCCTGAGAGAAGATCACCACCGTAGTGATCTTCGCGATGCCGGAGGTGCACGCGTAGTTGAGCACCAGTCGGCCGGCGATCACCACGTTAGGCACCGCGTTGGCGGGCGGCCATCCATCAACGGGCTTGCCACCTCGAAGCCACCACCGCCATTTCCGCGGTGAAATCCTCAAGGAGGAACGACATTGTGGCGCGAGCTTGCCCCCAGCGCTGCCGGAGTCATAGTGGCGATCGTCCTGCTCGGCCAGGTTCGGAAGCCCGGCCGCTGGGTCGGTCGCCCGTTCTTGTGGATGATGAACCTCTCCCACTCCCCGCTTACGACCTGGGGCCTCCAGCACGTCGCGATCGGGAGGGATTTCGTGATCCTCGACGTCGGGTGCGGCGGAGGCGCTACGGTCAGTCGGCTCGCCGCCACCGCTCCCGACGGCAGGGTCTGTGGTGTCGACTACGCCGACGGGAGCGTCGCCGTATCTCGCCGAAAGAATGCCGCGCTCATCGCCGCTGGCCGTGTGGACATTCGCAAGGCGTCGGTGTCCGAGCTGCCGTTCGATCCAGGCACCTTCGATCTCGTCACGGCAATCGAGACGCACTACTACTGGCCAGACCTCGCGGGCAGCATGCGGGAAATTCGCCGAGTGCTGAAGGCGGGCGGGACGCTGATCATCATTGCGGAGAGCTACCGCGGTAGCCGATTCGACGCGCTGCAGCGCGTCATCATGAAGCCGCTCAAATCTGCGCACCTGAGCGCGGATGAGCATCGCGAGCTGTTCACGACGGCGGGGTATTCGGACGTGCGGGTGATCGAGCACCGTGGCCGGGGTTGGATCTGCGCGATTGGTCGTGTGCCGAACGTCGCCGAAAACCTACATGACGAATGACTGACTTCACCGGACGCGTCGTCGTCATCACGGGAGCGGCGGGCGAACAAGCGGACGCCGGAAATTCAGCATACTCCCCATTGTGAGCCCGGTTTCCGACTCCCTCTTTCGCCTCTCACCCGCCGTACGGTACGTCGCCGTCTACCGTCACAGCGTGCTCACCATGACCGAGCGACCGAACCTCCGCCTGCCCAGCTCGGGAGAGTCGGATCGCTATGAAGAGCTGCTCGTGAATCCGGCGGTCCTCACGCTCACCGAGCAGCGAGGCGACATTGACTGCGGCGGGCTGGAGTTCGTGCTCATCCGCTATGGCCGGTTCTTCCAGCTCGTGCACCGCGTGCCGGGCGGGCACGTGTCGATCTCGATCGAGCCCGAGGCGGACCCGCTGGCGCTCGTGCCGCAGGTCCGCCGCGTGCTCGCCACAGCCGGGCTGTTTCCGACCTGACAGGTCGGACCCCGCGCTCTACTCGCTGCGTAACGCGAGCGTGGGGTCGGTCAGCACCGCGCGACGCGCGGGAAGCCAGCTGGCCACGAACGCGACCGCTCCGAGCAGCAGGACGATCCCCGCGAAGGTCAATGGATCCGTCGCGCTGATACCGAACAGCAGGCGCGTCATAAGCCGCGTTGCCGCCAGAGCAGCCAGCACGCCAACCGCGAGACCGGCACCAGCGAGCGACATCCCCTGCCCCACGACGAGGCGCAGCACATCCGCGGGCCGGGCGCCTAACGCCATGCGGATGCCGATCTCACGGGTGCGCCGCTTCACCGCGTGCGACATGATCCCGTAAATCCCCACGGCCGCGAGCACGAGCGCTACCGCGCCAAACACGCCGAGCAGCAGCATGGTGAACCGGGGACGCGCCACGGAAAGGTCGATCATCTCCGTCATCGTGCGGATCCCGGTGATCGCCAGCAGCGGGTCGAGGTCGCGTACCGCGCGCCGGGCCGCCGGAGCCAGTGAGGCCGCATCGCCGGCCGTTCGCGCGATGACGTACATGGTCCGCTCGGTCTCCTTCGTGATCGCGGGCAGCTGCTCGTGGAGGAGATAGACTTCGGGGGTCACGTCCTCACTGAGTCCCATGCTCCGCACGTCGCGCGCGACACCGACGATCGTGAGCCACGGCTCGTCCGGCGCAAACCGGATCTGCTGCCCGATGGGACTCGTTCCTCGCCAGATCGTTCGCTCCGCCGTCTCGTTGATCACCGCCACGAGCTGCGACGAGCCGACATCCTCGTCATTGAATACGCGCCCGCGAGTCGCCTGGATACGGAGTGCGCGAAAGTACCCGGCGGTGACCGAGCGCACGTTAGGCGACGGCGCGGCCTCGCCCGCCGCGCGTCGCCTGCCCAGGATTTCGATGTCCCAATTGCTCCCGCTCGCGACCGGAGGGAGATCGGACGCCGCGGCTGCGACCGTGACGCCGGGCAGGGCGGCCATGCGCTCGATGAGCTGACGATAGAACGTGGTCGCCGCGTTCATGTCGTAGCGCGCGGGCGGCAGCGCAAGATCGACCGCGAGGACGTGCTTCGGATCGAACCCCGGATCGACGTTCCGAAGCGCCCAGAAGCTTCGTACCAGAAGCGCCGCGCCGATGACGACGACGACGGCGAGCGCCACCTCGCCCGCGACCAGCAGGCGCCCGAGCTTCTGCTGCGCCCGACCGACGCTGCCACCGCGCGTGCCCTCCTTGAGCGACGACTGCAGCTCGGGACGAGCCATACGCAGCGCCGGCGCGAGCCCGAACAGCAGCCCGGTGATGAGCGCCACGCCGAGCGTCGCGAGGGCGACCGTCAGGTCAATGTGCACCAGCTCGAGACGCGGGATGGCGTCCGGATTCACCGCGAGAAGCGCCTTCATCCCCCACCACGCCAGGAGCGTCCCGGCGGCGCCGCCGGCGAGTGCGAGCACGGTGCTCTCGGTCAGCAGCTGCCTCAAGACCCGCCGGCGATTGGCGCCGAGCGCCAGCCGGACGGCGATCTCACGCTGTCGGGCTTCGCCGCGGGCGAGCAGGAGATTCGCGACGTTCGCACATGCGATGAGCAGAACGAGCCCCACGGCTCCCAGCAGAATGAGCAGCGCCGGCCGCACATCCCCGACGATGGCATCGCGCATCGAGATGACCGTCGCACCATAGCCCATGCTCGCCGGGTAGACGTTTGGGTACTTCGCGGCCGTCGCCCGCGTGAGGGCATCCAGCTCACGCTGTGCCTGCTCGACCGTGACGTTAGGCTTGAGGCGCGCCACGCCGCTCAGATAGTTCGTCGCGCGTCCGCCGAGGCTGTCGGGGTTGATGTAGATCGGGATGAACGCGTCGGCTCGCGCCAGCGTCACGTCGGGCGGCAGAATGCCGATGACACGCCGGCTCACGCCGTTGAGCGTCAGCACCTTGCCGAGCAGGTCCGGACTGCCGCCGAAGTGATTCTGCCAGAACGCGTGCGAGACGATGACGACGGGCTCGCGCCCGGTGCGGCCTTCGTCACCCTCGAAGTTGCGCCCGCGAAGGGGCGAGACGCCAAGAGCCGGGAAGAGGTCGCGTGTCGCCGCAATCCCCCGCACGCGCTCGGGTTCGCACGCCCCATTCGTGGACGCGCATCCGCCCGTGAGCGTCAGCGTCGCTCCAGTGTACGCGGCCGCATTCTCGAACACGTGCGTGAGACTCTTGTAGTCCATGAATTCCGGCTGCGACATCGAGTACCGTGGCGTCCCGGAACCGCGGAACGCGGTGTACACCCGAACAATGCGGTCGGGCGACGGGTACGGCAGCGGTCGGAGCAGCACGCCGTTCACGACGCTCATGATCGCCGTGTTGGCGCCGATACCTAACGCCAGCGTCAGCACCGCCACCAGCGTGAACCCGGGACTCCGCCGCAGCGCGCGCGCGGCGTAGCGAACGTCCTGTCGCAGTGCATCCCACATGTCGGCGCGCCTCCGCTCCTGGTCGGTCAGTTGGTCGATTTCCTGGCAGCTTCGCCGCACGGCCGCGACGTTGCCGAACCGCCGCATGGCCTCAGCCCGTGCGCTGTCAGGTGCGAGACCCATGTCGACGTATTCCTGGACGCGGGACTCGATGTGAAAGCGAAGCTCGTCGTCGACGTCAGCGGCGAGGTCGCTTCCCCAGAAGCGGAGATACCGCCGCCAGGATGGTCCGCTCATACCGACGCGGTCGTCGTCGTCAGGACTTTCGAGACCGCTTGCGAGAAGGTCGTCCACGTCGACGATTCTGCGCGAAGCTGCCGCCGTCCCTCGACCGTGATTCGATAGTATTTCGCCCGGCGATTGTTCTCCGAGACGCCCCATTCGCTTTCCACCCATCCTCGGCGCTCGAGTCGGTGGAGAGCCGGGTAGAGCGAGCCTTCTTCGATCTGCAGGACGTCGTCGGTGACCTGTTGGAGCCAGCGCGCGACGGCATACCCGTGCATGGGGCCCCAGCTCAATGTCTTGAGGACGAGGACATCCAACGTTCCCTGAAGAAGATCGACGGGCGGGGTCATGCTGGCTCGGGGAGCAAGGTTCGTCGGGGTGCCGCGCACGCGTTCCATAGAATCTCTAGGGGAAAGGATGCCATCCTTCCCCTAGAATGTCAATGGAAGCGCCGCGTGGCGACCTGTTGTTCACGGCGTCCACCCGTATCAGCTTCAGGTATGGCTCGAACGGACGACGTCTACACGCTTCCACCCGACCTGCCGGTTCCGGAGGATGACGGGCGGGCGACCCATCTCCCGGGCACTCGGGTGCCGTCGCTCGCGCTCGTGGCGACGACCGGGGAGCGCATCGATCTCTCCGCGGTTCGCGGCCTCGCGGTCGTCTTCGCCTATCCGCGCACCGGGCGGCCTAACGATCCACCACTCGTGCCCGATTGGGACCTGATCCCGGGAGCGCGCGGCTGCACCCCGCAAACGTGCTCGTTCCGCGACCTGGCCGCCGATTTCGCCGCGCTCGACACACGCGTCTTCGGGCTCAGCACGCAAGACCCCGAGTACCAGCGTGAGCTCGCCGAGCGTCTGCATCTCCCCTTCCCTGTCCTGAGCGATGCGAAGCTGGCGCTCACGAACGCCGTGCGCCTCCCAACGCTCACCGTGGCCGGGCAGGTACTCATCGCTCGACTCGCCTGGATTCAGCGCGACGGCGTGATCGAACAGGTCGCGTACCCCGTGTTTCCGCCCGATCGCAACGGAGAGGAGATGCTGGAGCGTGTACGCGGGATCCGGTCTGCCGAGGGCGTGGCTCGAGACCGCGGGCGGTCGCGATGAACCCGACAGACGCTGCGGATCGTGCCGCCATCGACGCACTGCGCGACAGATGGGTCGCGGTCGTCGCGTCCGGAGATGTACGCGAGCTCGCGGACCTCGTGACGCCGGACTACGAGGTATGGACGCATGGTGCGCCCGCCCTGACCGGCCCACACACGGTTGTCGCGACGATGGGCGCGGTGCTCACCAAATACTCCGTCAGCCAGTCGTACGAGCCGGTCGAGACGGTGATCGCTGGCGAATGGGCGTTTCAGCGTGGCATCGAGCGCATTCGTGTCGTCCCGAAGGGTGGCGGGGCACCACAGGAGACTGCACAGCGCGCGCTGCTCATCCTGCGTCGAGGTGACGATGGCCGTTGGCGCTACGCCCGGGGGATGACGAACGGGCTTCCGACGACGTCCTCGGACAGGCCGGGCGCCTAACAATCCCTTCCATACCCATGGACTTTCGCGTTCAACCGCTCGCCACGATCCTCCGCCTCAATACGCGGCTGTTGCTGAATTGTCTCGAAGGTCTCTCCGACGAGATGGCGCGCGTTCGGCACGCCAGTGGGGTGAACAGCACGACATTCATCGCCGCTCATGTGACGGATTCGCGCTTCTTCCTGCTGCAGACACTTGGTGGTGCTCTCGACAACCCGCTTTCGCAGTTTCTCGACAAGGCGAAGACGATCGACGAGATCACCAGGTGGCCGACGCTCGACACGGTGCGCAGCGCCTGGAAGGACGTCTCGGCAGCGCTGGACACACGATTGGACGCCGCAACCGCGGACGAGCTTTCTGCGTCGGTGGACGCGCGATTCCCCGGAGTCGAGCGAACGAGGCTTGGCGCGTTGACGTTTCTCGTGCAGCACGACAGCTATCATCTCGGCCAATTGGCGTTGTTGAGGAAGCCTGCCGGACTACCAGCCATGAGCTATCGATGACCATCAGCTCGCAATCCGATCTCGCCGCACTGCAGCGCGTCGGGCAACTCGTCGCGCGAACCATCGCGCACATGCGCGCGGCCGTCCGACCCGGCATGACTACTGGCCAGCTGGACGAGATCGGCGCACGGTTCGCGCGGTCGCATGGCGCGCGGTCCGCGCCGCAGCTGACTTACGACTTCCCGGGGTTCAACTGCCTGAGCGTGAACGAGGAGATCGTCCACGGCATCCCCGGCGCGCGCGTGCTGCGCGAGGGTGACGTGGTGAAGCTCGACGTGACCCTCGAGCTCGATGGCTACATGGCCGATAGTGCGGTGACCGTGATCATTCCGCCGGTATCAGTGGAAGCGCGACAGCTCCAGCGTGCCGCGCGCATCGCGTTCAACAGCGGCGTTGCCGTCGCGCGTGCGGGCCAGTCGCTTCGCGAGGTGGGGCGCGCGGTCGAGTCGGCGGCGAAACGCGAGGGCGCGGTGGTCGTGCGGGAGCTCACCGGCCACGGCATCGGCCGTCGCATTCACGAGCCGCCGACAGTGCCGAACTGGGGCGATCCGGATGCCCGCACCATACTCGCGGAAGGGATGGTGATCGCGCTCGAGCCGATGCTCACGAGCGTGCCGGCACGCGTGGTCGAGGAGGCAGATGGATGGACACTTCGCACGCACAATCGCGTGCTGGCTGTCCATCACGAGCATACGATCGTGATCCGGCGTGGCGCTCCGCTTGTGCTGACGGCGGCTGCCTAACCACTGATGCTTCGTCCGATCATCGCATCGTTGGCCGTCTGCGTCCTGACGGCCACGACGGAGTCGTCACTCAGCGACGCCGACCGCTATCTCGACCAGTTCATCGACCGGACCGTGAGCCCGCGCGATGACTTCTTCCATTACGCCGTGGGCAAGTGGCTGCGCGAGCACCCCATACCCAAGAGCGAACGATCGTGGGGCGTCGCCGACGTCATTCAGGAGGAGACGTACCAGCGGCTGCTCGGGATCAGCAAGGCGGCCGCGTCCGCGAACGTCGCCGCCGGGAGCAACCAGCAGAAGATCGGCGACTTCTGGTACGCGGCGATGGACACCGTCACGATCGCCAGACAAGGGTTCGCCTGGCTCGACAGCGAGTTCGCGCGCATTGCGGCGGTGACGGACCTGCCTTCGCTCGCCACTGAAGTCGCGCGGCTGCAGTACATGGGCGTCGGGGCGCTGTACGGGAACTACATCGTCCAGGACGAGAAGAACAGCGATCGCTATGCGGTCCACCTGGGCCAGGGTGGGCTCGGACTACCCGATCGCGACTACTACGTCGACACCGACGAGCGGGCGGCGATGTTGCGCCGCGAGTACGTCGCCCATGTCGGCCGGATGCTCAACTTGTTAGGTGACCCGAGCGTGACGGCCACCGCTCACGCCAAGACGATCATGGCGATGGAGACCGAGCTCGCGCGCGCATCGCGCAAGCTCGAGGATCTCCGGGATCCGATCAAGAACTACAACGCCATGTCACTCGACTCCATCGGCAAGCTCACGCCGTCTATTCGCTGGCGTGAGCACCTGGCCGACGGCAAGGTCACCGGCGTGGATACCGTCGTTGTCGGCCAGCCCGAGTTCTTCCAGCAGGTCGAGCGGTCACTGCACGCACACAGCATCGACGACTGGAAGACCTATCTCCGCTGGCAGCTCGCGAACGCCTACGCCAGCGAGGCCGGCGGTCGGTTCGACGCCGAGCATTTCCACTTCTTCGGCACGATCCTGAACGGGCAACTGGAACAGCGCCCCCGCTGGAAGCGCATGCTCGATGAGGAAGAAGCATACCTCGGTGACGCGTTAGGCGCTCTGTACGTCGCGCAGTACTTCTCGCCGCGGACGAAGCAGCGCTACGAGAAACTGACGGACGAGATCTTTGCCGCGTTTGGCGATCGCATCCGGAACCTGACGTGGATGAGCCAGCCCACGAAGGACCGCGCACTCATGAAGCTCGGCGCGGTGACGAAAAAGGTCGGGTATCCCACGAAATGGAAGGATTACTCGAGCTACGCGGTCGACCGCCGGTCGTTCCTCGGCAATGCGGTGCGCGGCACCATCTGGCGGAGCGAGTACACCATCGCGAAGCTGCACCGCCCGGTGGATCGGACCGAGTGGGACATGACCCCACAGACCTACAACGCATACTACAACGCGTCGAACAACGAGATTGTTCTCCCCGCCGCGGTGTTCATTCTGCCGGGGATCGCTGACTCCCTCGTGGATGACGCCATCGTGTACGCGTACGTCGGCGGTACGACGATCGGTCACGAGATCACGCATGGCTTCGACGACGAAGGTCGTCAGTTCGACGAGAAGGGAAATCTCCAGACCTGGTGGACGCCGGCCGACGAGCAGGAGTTCAACCAGCGTGCACAGAGGATCATCCAGCAGTACAACGGCTATGTAGCCATCGGCACGCTGCAGGTGAACGGCGCCGCGACACAGGGCGAGAACATCGCCGACCTCGGCGGCATCAACCTCGGCTGGGACGCGTTCAGAAAGACGGATCAGTACAAGCGTGGGGTGAAGATTGGCGGATTGACGCCCGCGCAGCGGTATTTCATCGGTTGGTCGTTAGGCTGGATGAACGAGATCCGCCCGGAGAACCTTGCGGTGCGGGTAAAAACCGACGTCCACGCACCGAGCCCGTTCCGGGTGATCGGGCCGGTGTCCAACATGGTGCCGTTCTACGAGGCGTACGGCGTCAAGCCGGGCGACCGGATGTATCGGGCCGACTCGGTTCGGGTGCAGATATGGTGAGCGTGTCGGCCGAGTCCCCGCAGGTCACCGACGTTGCGCTGTCGCAGCGGCTCGAGCGGGCGGAGGCGAAGGCAAGCGCTGCGTACGTGGAGTCGAGGGCGCACACGGCGCCGTCGCTCGGCGCCGAATGGCGCGACTTTGACGGCACCTACGCGATGTTCGACGGCGTCGGTTCGCCGCTGTCGCAGACATTTGGGTTCGGCCTGTTCTCGCCGCCGACGAGCGCGCAACTCGAGACTATCGAATCGTTCTTCCGGGATCGGGGGGCTGAGGTGTTCCACGAGGTGAGCCCACTTGCGGATCCGGCCGTGCTGGGGCTCATGGCGGAGCGGGGGTATCATCCCATCGAGCTGACGAGCGTGATGCACTTGCGCCTAACGCACAGCCGCGGCCGGTCGCAACGAGAGCCGGCGCGCGAGCTCGTGGTTCGTCGCGTCGAGGCCGGCGGCGAGGATGTATGGGCGGAAACCGCGTCGCGCGGTTGGAGCGAGACGCCCGAGGCTGCCGCGTTCATTCGTGACTTCGGCACCGTGAGTGCGCGTGCCGAGGGCACCGTGTGTTTCGTGGCGGAGTGGGAGGGTCATCCTGTCGCGGCGGCTGCCATCGCGATGCACAACGGCGTCTCGTTGCTCGCCGGCGCGAGCACGGATCCGGCGTTCCGTGGTCGAGGCGCTCAGGCGGCGCTGCTGGATACGCGTCTCGCCTACGCAGCCTCGGTGGGCTGCGAGCTCGCGATGATGGGCGCGCTTCCGGGGAGCGCGTCGCAGCGGAACGGGGAGCGGCAGGGGTTCCGGATCGCGTACACCCGCATCAAGTGGCGGCTGGGACCGTAGAGGCAGCGCTCCGCTGCGGGACACTCATCTCGAAACAGGGGAAGCATCCAGAACGGAGGGGCGGTCGACCCCTCCGTTCTGGATGCCTGCCGGCGTTATGCGCTAATCCCACCTCAATGCGCGAACAGGATCGAGCCGCGCCGCGCGACGTGCGGGGAGCCACGCGGCGAGCGCACCGGCGCAGAGCAGCACCAGCGAGACGGCCGTGAGCGTGATCGGGTCGGTCGGTGCTACCCCGTAGAGTAACGGCTTCGCGAGCATGCGGAGCGACAGCGCCGCCGCGAGCCCCGCCGCAAGACCAATCGCGCTCACCACCACACCTCGCCACAGGATGGACGTCCGCACCGACGACGGCGTCGCGCCTAACGCCATACGCACGCCGATCTCGCGCGTGCGCTGCGCCGTGACATACGAAAGCACGCCGTAGAGGCCGATCGCGCCCATGAACAAACCGATCACCGCCGCGACGGCGAACCCGAGCATCGAGAAGCGCATGCCACTCTTCGCCGTATCCACGACGGATGTCAGCGTCCGCGTCTCCGCGAGGGGAAGTGTCGGGTCGAGCTGTGCAAGCTCCCGACGAGCTGACGCGATCAGCTGCGCCGGCGGCTGCTTCGTGCGCACTGCGTAGACCATCGACCGCGCGAGCCAGTCCATGTCGACCTTCGGCCGGTTGACCATGGCGTAGTACACCGCCCCCACAGGCTCCTGGTCGAGCGACACGCCGCGCACGTCGCCGACCACACCGACGACGTCCGACCACGGTCTCTCGTTGGAGACCTTCGCGACGCCATGCGCGACGCGCGCACCAATTGGCGGCCGGCCCTGCATCACTTTCCGCACGATCGACTGCGTCACGAGCACCGCTCCGGTGATGCGGTCGGTGTCCGATCGCTCGAGGGGCCGACCCGCCACGACCGGAATTCCCATCGCCTCGAAGTACCCCGGCGTCGCGACGCGCATCTCGGCGAGCGGCGGCAGCACGTCAGGCGGCGCCGTCACGCCTTCCATCCGCAATGGGTCGTACTCTGCAAATGATGGAGAGAGCGGGAGCGTCCCGGTTGCCCCGGCCACTTCGACGCCCGCCATCGTGCGGATGCGATCCAGCATCGCGTAATGGAACTGGGCGACGGACTCCGAGGTCTTGTACCGTGAATACGGCAACGCGATCCGGAATGTCACGACGCCATCCGGTCGAAATCCGAGATCCACGTGGCGCAGCTTGTGGAAGCTTCGCAGCACGAGACCCGACCCGACGAGCAGCACGGTGGCCATCGCGACCTGCGCCACCACGAGCGTCTGACGGAGTCGACCGGTGTGCCGGTCGATCGTGGCGGCGCGATCACCACCGCGTAACATGGCGGCCGGCGCCACCGCGCGGTTCCGTACGACGGGCACGACGCCGAACGCGACGGCGACGACGGCGGCGACGAGCGTCGTGCACAGGAGCACCACGGCGTCGATCCGAATGTCGGCGAGTCGCGGCAGGAGATCGGGCGCAAGCCGTGGGAGCGCCGTCACCGCGCCCGAGGCGAGGACGAGACCGAGTCCGGCCCCCATCATCAGGAGCATCGCGCTCTCCGCGAGCGACTGTGCCAGCAGGTGTCCCCGCTCGGCGCCTAACGCGACGCGCAGGGCCACTTCTCGGCGACGCGTTTCAGCCCGCACGAGCAGAAGGCTCGCGACGTTGACGCAGGCAATGAGCAGCACGAGCCCGACCATGGCCCAGAGCGTCCACAGCACCGGGCGCACGCGGCCGACCACGTCGTCGAGGTACGGATGGACATCGGCGGTGAGCCCCGCATCGCGTATGGTCTTCTCCGTGAGAAAGTCGGTGAGCTTCGTGACGCCAGGCAATAGCTGCGTCAGCTCGCGCGTTGCCTGTTCTGGTGTCACGCCCGGTCGCAAACGCCCGATACCGGGCGTGTTGAATCCGCCGAGGTCGTTGCGGTCGACGCGCATCGGGACCCAGAGCGCGACGCCGGGAGTCGGGAACGCGAACCCCGCCGGCATGACGCCGACGATCTCGTGTGTCGTGCCCTCGACCGCGATGGTGCGCCCGATGATCGACGGGTCGCCGCCGAATCGTTGGCGCCACAGCGCGTGGCTCAGGATCACGGCCCGCGGTCCGTGCGGACGGTCCTCGTCCGCGGTAAATGGGCGCCCTAACGCGGGCCGGACACGCAGGACGTCGAACAGGCTGCGCGTGACCGACGTGACGTCCACCCACTCGGGCGCCCCGTCACCACCCGTGAGACTGCCCTGCCAGCTCGAGTAGAGCGCCATCGCGTCGAAGCTGTGGCTCGCCTGGTAGACGACGTCCGTCGCGGTCGCGTTGGGAAGCGTCAGCGGCAGGTCGCCGCCGCGCGTGCGGTGAGCGATGGTGACGAGGCGATCGGGGTCGGGAAAGGCGAGCGGGCGGAGCAGCACGCCGTTGACGACACTGAACACGGCGACGTTGCCACCGATGCCTAACGCCAATGTCAGCACTGCCGCCAGCGTGAATCCGGGCGTCTTGCGCAGCTGGCGGAACCCGAAACGCAGGTCGAACGCGGCGCGCTCGATGCCGCGGACGCCTCGTCCGTCCCGCATTGCCTCCTTGTGCTGTTCCACGCTGCCGAACGCGAGCGATGCGCGGCGCCGCGCTTCGTCGTCGGTCACGCCACGGCGCGTGTGTTTGGCCGCTTCCATGTCGAGGTGGAAGCGCATCTCCTCATCGAGCTCGGATTCCATGGTCCGACGCGACACCAGCGCGCGCAGCCACATGGCGATTCGTTTCGTGCCACGCATGCCAACCTCGTCGTTACGTGGTGCGCAGGAGCTGTTCGACCGCGACGACGAGTCGCCGCCAGCTCTGGGTTTCGGCGCCGAGTGCTTTGCGGCCGAGGGGGGTCAGGCGGTAGTACTTGGCGCGGCGGTTGTTGTCCGTGACGCGCCATTCGCTGTCGATCCACTCCTTCTGCTCGAGGCGCTGGAGGGCAGGATACAGCGACCCCTGGTTGACCTCGAGCACGCCGTCGGTCGCCTGCTGGATACGCTGGGTGATCCCCCAGCCATGCATCGGCGCGAGGGAGAGCGTCCGCAGAACGAGCAGGTCGATCGTGCCGCGGAGCGGCTCGTTGGAAGATTCGCCCATAAGGATTTACGATTTCGACAGAAGAAAGTGGCAGCTGCTTCTCTAGAAGTCAAGAGGAGACGTTCGGCCGCATGGCTGGCTCGAGACGAAGTGGCTGACGTGACCCCACGACAATGCCACAGATCGCGACGCATCCGATATCACAGCGGTCGGGTGACCAACAACCCACCGCTTTGCTTCGAGACAAATCGCCCGAACCATTCTGCGATTGTCCGATGGTTTCGGTCGACCCTACCCGCTCGAACCGTGTGAAATGAGGCCCAGCGCCTAACGCTCCACGGCACCGGGGTTGCTTCTCCATGGGACCGGCTCAAGACGCACGGCGAAGGTTGCCGCTATCTTCCACTCACGGAGCTCGACCCATGAACCTCCGATCGCTCTCGCGGTTCGGAGCCCGCCTCCTCTCGGTCTTCCTGCTCGCCGGTTGCGCTCGCGATGCCGCGACGCCGCTCGAGCCGGACAGCAATAGCAGCAACATCAGTAGCACCACCTCGACCGAGCAATTCGAGCAGTCGGCCTCCATTCTGGGCCTGCTGCCCGTGCGCGGCGTCACACGCACCGTGCCGCTCCTGCAGAACATCTCGGTCAGCGCGGTCATCGGCCAGGATGGCGGCACGATCTCGATCCCCGCAGCCGGCCTAACGCTGGTTGTTCCTCCGGGGGCGGTGACATCGAGCACCAAATTCACGGCCACCGCACTCGCCGGGCGTCTCGTCGCATACGAGTTCGAGCCACACGGAACGAAGTTCCCGGTACCACTGCAGTTCACGCAGGACCTCACCAAGCTCTCGCTCCTTGGCGCTGTAACGGCGCCCGTCCTCGACGGCGCCTACTTCACCGACACGAGCAAGCTCAATCAGAACCTTGGCCGAGCAGCCGCCAGCGAAATCCTGCCAGCCACAGTCGACCTCCTCCGACTGCGGGTTGGCTTCCCAATCAACCACTTTTCGGGGTACCTCGTATCGTGGCACTAAAACGACACCCAGGTGGTGTCTTCAAGAGTTGAATGACCCGGCCGAGCCACGTCCCGCGAACGTGGCTCGGCCGGGTTGTGTTCGGAGACCAGTGGCGCGACCCGGTCGTCCTAGAGTGTGGCCAACGCAAACCTCCGCCCGAGATTTCAGCCCATCGGGGACGTCGGGCCGTCGGCCGCAGTCGCTGGCTACATCGAGGCAGCGCGCGCCGCCGAACGCGTCGGCCAGCGCCACCTCGCACGGTCGCATTACGAGGAAGCGCTCCGATCGCTCACCCGCGGCGATGAGCTACCCACCGCGACCACGATCCTTCGCTGGATCGCCGGCAGCCATTTCGCCGACGCGAATCACGGCGCGGCCGAAGATTGCGTGACCGCGGCGATCGCGACTGCCGAGGCGTGGGACGATAGCCTCGCCGTCGGCTACGCGGTCAACATGCTCGGCATGTTCCGGTGGCAGCAGGGTGAGCTCGACGAGGCGGTTCGGCTCTACAACGACGCGCGCGAGCGCGCCGTCCGCGCCGGAGACGCCAAGCTCGCGGCGATCACCGCACAGAACCTTGGTGTCATCGCCAACATCCGCGGCGATTTCGCGAGAGCGCTGGAGTTCTATCAGGCGAGTCTCGCCGACTACCGTTCCATGGGTCTCGTGCGCGACGTCTGCATCGCGCTCAACAACCTCGGCATGGTGTACACCGACACCGAGCGGTGGGACGAGGCCGAGCTGTCGTATCGCGAAGCCATCGAGCTCGTGCGCGACCTTCGAGACATCGGCCTGCGTGTGCAGATCGAAGTGAACGTCGTGGAGATGTGGGTCGCGCGCCGCGACTTCGAGCGCGCGCGCGTAGCCGCCGACGCCGCGATGGAGCTCGCGTCGCAGATGGGCGACGCTCAGATCCCCGGCGATGCGTATCGCCTGCTGGGGGTGATCGAACGCGAGAGCGGCGACCTCGCGAGAGCGGAATCGATGCTCGAGCGCGCAGCCGAAGTCGCGGCCGCACGGCAGGACATGTTGCTCATGGCGGAGACATCGCGAGAGCAGGCCGACGTGCATCGGCGACAGGGGCGCAATCGCGAGACGCTTCAGGCACTCAACCGCGCGCATCAGCTTTTCACACAGTTGCGCGCGCGGCGCGACCTGGCCGATGTCGACCGCCAGACGACCCATCTCGAGGGCGAGTTCATCGATGTCGTCAGGCGATGGGGTGAGTCGATCGAAGCGAAGGACCGATACACGCAGGGTCACTGTGAGCGCGTCGCCGACCTGGCCTGCGCGCTCGCCGCCCGCTCGGGCTTCGACGAGCGCACGCTGTTCTGGTTCCGAATCGGGGCGCTGCTCCACGACGTCGGCAAGCTCATCATCCCGGCTGAAGTGCTCAACAAGCCGGCGAAGCTCACCGACGAGGAGTGGGCGCTCATGCGCCGACACCCGGAGGCCGGTGTCGAGCTGCTGGCGGGCATCGACTTCCCGTGGGATGTGCGTCCGCTCATCGAGTCCCACCACGAGCGGTGGGATGGTCGAGGCTACCCGCACGGGCTCGCGGGCAATGCGATTCCGCTCACGGCGCGTATCCTCTGCCTCGCCGATGTGTTCGACGCCCTGACGTCGCAGCGGAGCTACAAACAGTCGATGTCGGTCGCGGACGCGGTGGAAATCATGCGGCGTGATGTCGGGCGCGCGTTCGACCCATCGTTGTTCGAGCAATTCGAGCACGTGATTGCCGAGCGTGCCGGTGGCCAATCCACGGTGGCTGGCGGCGCGGACACCGTACCCGATTCGCCTGGTCGACGTCCGAGCCAGGACGATCTCACACAGCTGCCACTCCGCCGTGACTGTACCGCCGCGTCCGCGCGACTGCTCGCCACGCGGCGCCGCGATGGCACCGTCGCGACTCTCATCTACCTCCGCGCCACCACCCTCGGCGACGTTAGGCAGCGGCTTGGCCAGGCTCGGGCCGATGACGTGCTCGCGACGGTCGCGAGCGTGTTGCGACGGGCGAGCCGTCGAGGTGATGTGCTCGCCCGCTTTGGAGCCGACGATTTCGTGCTTCTCCTGAGCGAAGCAAGCAGCGAGGAAGCGCTCGGCGTTGCGGGTCGCGTGCGCGCGCAGCTCACGGATGGCTTCGCGCTCTCCGCCGACGTTGCGCCCGTGGCGATCGGCATTGCGACCGCTCCGGAGCACGGCGACAGCCTCGACGCGCTCGTTGCCGCCGCCCGACGCGCCGTGGAGTCTCAGCCGCAACACGCCACGAGTGCGCTGGCGATGGCCGATGCCGCGGCCGACCCACCACGCCCGGTTCTCGAGCGGTTCGTTGGCCGGGTGGCCGAGCTGCGCCGGCTCGAGCAGATGCTCGATGCGAGTCTCCGCGGCGAGGCGCGCGTCGTCTCGGTCGTCGGGCCGTCCGGCATCGGGAAATCGGCGCTCGTGTCGCGGCTCCTGCTCGACGCGCGCCGACGCGGCGCCACGCACGTGGTGGCCCACTGCCGTCCCTCACAGTTCCCGGCACCCTATGCGCCGTGGATCCAGTTGATTGACGGGCTGCGCGCGGCGCGGGTCATCCCGGAGAAACGCTGGCATTCGCTCCCTCGCCTCGTGCCGTCGCTCGCCGGGAGCCAGCGGGCGCTCAGGCTGGCGGACGAATCCAGCTCGATGCCGGACGTGACGCTGACGGACGAGATCTGCGAGCTGCTCGTGACCGTTGCGAGCTCGCGACCGCTCGTGCTGGCGATCGAGGATCTGGAGTGCGGGGATCATGCCTCGTGGGATGTGTGCGAACGACTGGCGACGTCCCTCGGCGACTCGCGCGCCCTGCTCTGCCTAACGGGCGACGAGGCGTTCGCGTCCACGTCGCGGGCGCGTTTCGCACCACTGCGGCGCCACTATGAGGTTCGCCTCGGGAATCTGAGTCCGGATGACGTGCGGCAGTGGATCGGCGACCTGTTCGCGGACCCCGCGACGGCCAACGCGTGCACGACCCATCTCGCTCGTAACGGCGCGTTTACGCCACTCCTGGCTGCGCACACGCTCCACTCGCTCGTGGATCGCCACGTGCTCGCCCACGTCAACGGAACGTGGCGCGCCGTCGACGCGAAAGCGCTCGCGTCAGCGGCGTCGGAACCGAATGCGGGAGGCGTGCTCGCTCGTCGCCTGGACCTGCTTGCACCGAAGACGAGAGCCATCCTGGGTGAACTCGCCGTTCTTGGCGATGGCTTCGAGGTGGATGTGGCGCTTGCCGCCGGTGTCGGGGACGAGGCGGAGTTGCTCGACGCGATCGACGAGGCCCTCGCCGCCGCGCTGTTGTGCGAGGACGGTGGGGAACCTGGCGCGGCGTTCGCCTTTACGCATCGTGAGGTCGCGCGCGCCGCACGCGAGACGGTCGATCCCATGCGGCTTCGGCGTGTTCACGAACGGATTGCGCGCGGGCTGGAGCGGGTTCGGCCGGTCGCATTGTTCGAGATCGCCGAGCATTTCGATCGTTCGGGGATGTCAGACCGGGCCTTCGAATACGCGCTGCTCTCGGCCGCGCGGGCGATCAGTGTGCAGGCGTATCGTGATGCGGCCACCGCCTACCAGCGTGCGCGCGGACACGTGACCACCGCGGCCCAGCGGCGGCGGCTCGACGAGCTCGTCGCCGAGCTGCCCATTCTGCCGGGTCGCGCCGGCGTCGCCTAACGTCTACAGGACGTATCCATCGTCGACCGGCACCTCGACGCCGGTGATGTGCTGCGCGTCGTCGCCGGCGAGAAAGCACACCACTCGCGCGACGGTATCCGGCTCGATGAAGCGGCCGCCACCCGACGCCTCCATGGCGGCGTACGCCGCGTCCTCGGAACCGTGCGCGCGCACGAGCTCCTGAAAGAATGGCATCGTGCTCCACATCGGCGTTTTCACGCCTGCCGGACTCGCCACGTTGATCCGGATCGCGAGCCGCGCATCGCGGCATTCCTTGGCGGCTGTTCTCACCAGCATTCGCAGGGCGGCCTTGCTCGTCGAGTAGGCAGCCGCTCCTGCCGCGGGTCGAATGCCGGACGCCGATCCCACGTGGACGATCGCACCACCGGCCGCGCGCATCGCGCGGATGCCGTACTTCGTCGCCAGGAAGGCGCCGTCGAGATTCGTGCTCAGGACATGGCGCCACTCGGCGAGCGTGGTGTCGGCGAGCGGAGTTCCCGCCGATACCCCGACGCAGTTGGCGAGGATGTCGAGGCGCCCGTGGTTGGCGAGAATGGTGTCGGTCGTCGCGATCCAGTCGGCTTCGTCCCGCACATCGAGCTTGATGGCGCGGGTGCGGGAATCGGGGCCCGAAGTCGGAGGCGGCTTCAGGTCGGCGCCATATACCTGGGCGCCCGCACGTTCGAGCCTCGCGCTCACCACTGCTCCAATTCCCGAGGCGCTACCCGTGACCAGGGCGATCTTGCCTGCGAAATCACTCATGGGAAGGTCAGGAATGCTGCGTGCCTAACGCAGACTGTCGAGGGGGGACGGTTTCACCCACGGCCGGCAGCCGGGCCGCGGGTCCTTCGGCATCGGCGCGACCGGAAAAGACTCCGCGTCCGCGGATCGAAGGCGGACCGTATCGCTCAAGTCATAGAGGTCGAGCCAAATCCCTTCCCTGGTGAGCGACGGGAGAACCAGCGAGTCGCGTCTGACGCCGATCGTCGCGAGGTAATCGCGGACGGCGGCTCGTGCCGACCTGTACGGCCGCGAGCCCCCGGACACGAGCCAGAGTCGCCGAAGGCCGCGGTACTGATCGACATCGCGCACGAACGCACGGGTCTCGTTCCGGTCGCACACCGAAGTTCGCCATTCCGCCAACTTCAACCCGTACCGCTCGCCGTAATAGAGCGCGCCAACGCGCGAGAGCGGGAAGATGTGTACGACGTCGCCAGGTTGGCGCTTTTGCTGCAGGTACGCGTAAAGCGCACGATTGTTCTCGATCTCGTACGGTGGGTGACCCTTGGCAAACGCCATGACGGGCGGCGCCAGCGCTGCCGCCACGACGACACCGCCTAACGGGCGACTGAGCGCTGCCGTCCAGCGTCGGAGTTGCTCGACTCCAGCGGCAATCGCCAGCACAACCGCGGGGGCGAGGTAAAACATCAGGCGCCCGCGAAGCGGGTACTGATGTGCAGCGGCCGCCAGGACGGCGAGCGCGAACGGGCCCAGGACAATCAACGCAACGTCGCGTCGCGTGCGCCACAGGCTCACGATGCCGAGGAGGCTCAGGGCCACGAACACGAAAGCGAGCGGATAGCGCAGCAGCGTTGGATCCGTGAACATTGAGAGCGACTGTGTCCAGAGCCAACGGAGCGTACGGCTCAGTGTGAACGGCAATGGCAGGAAGCCCGTACCCCAGAAGTCGTCCATGAATTCGCGCGTCGATGGCGTCATGCTTCGAAGCCCCGCCAGGATCGCGACGAGCGACGCAACCGCCCAGAGGGGAATCGTGATCAGGAGCGCGCGCGCGGCTGGTCGGTCTCGACCGATCAGCCACTCGACGACGAAGGCCGCGCCAATGCCTCCCATCACCACCACTGAGGCCTGCGAGAACCAGATGATCACGAACGCGGCCAGGCCGGTCAGCACGAGACGCCGCGTTGGCGTCCCGGGGTCACGGAGCGTGAGCGCGAGATAGGGGAGGACCATCGCGGCCGTCGCGTCGAAGATGTACTGCTTGACTTCGACGCCGTACTGGATAAACGGGATGCCGATCGCGAACAACCCGAGGGCAATTGCAGGCCCCCAGCCGACGAGCGCCCGGTTCGTCAGTCGATGGAATACAAGCACGCTCGCGACGGAGCAGACAAAGGGAAAGAATCGGAGGGCGAGCTCGTTCCTGCCTAACGTGTCGATGGCCAGCTTCTCGAACAGCAGGAAGCCGCGCGGTGCGACCTGGTCGAGCAGAAGGGGCTTCGTCAGCAGGTGGCTGAGCGGAAGACCGAGAATGTTCCGGGAAACGAGCAGCTCGTCGAGCCACAGGGACACATTCGAGAAATACGCCCAGGCTCGAATGGCGATACCCAGAACGATCAGCAGGACCAGCACTCTCGACCCTGCCAACGCCGAAACGGCCGGCGGTAGCGCGCCCGGCTCGGCACGAGCTCCGGCCGTATAGCGCGCGCCTGGCGTCGAGATGGTCGTCACCTGCCGCTCCAAAAGTAAAAGAAGCGTTTCGATCCCGTTCCCGCGAAGTCGAAGCTAGCGTTCTCCGTCGCCCCCGGATACCGGCTCGTCGCCTGAGCACGGCGTTTCATCGAATCGCACTGGTGCCCGGGCGGCCGCACTGCATCCTCGGGATGTTCTCGCCTGACGGTGAGCCATGCGGTTCGTGTTCGTCACCATGTTCGTTGCGCTGACAAGCGTGCACGCCCAGTCACAGCGTTCCGCCGATACCGTCGGTGCGAGTTGGGAGTACGACAGCCAGCTCGGGCGTTATCGCGTCGAGGTGGTCGCGACCGGCGTACGGGTGCCATTCGGGATGGCCTTCCTTCCCGACTCGCGAGCGCTCGTCACCGATCGACCTGGCACACTCTGGCTTCTCGACATTCGCACCGGCGCGATGACCCGAGTCGCCGGCGTGCCCGCGGTCTCCGATTCGGTCGACGGCGGTCTGCTCGACATCGAAGTCCACCCCGACTACGCGCGCACCGGGTGGCTCTACTTCTCGTATTCCGAGAAGACCGACACCGGTAAGGCGACGGTGGTCGAGCGCGCTCGGCTCCGCGATGCGCGGCTCGTCGATCGCCAACGGCTCTTCACCGCGTACCCTGCGGTGGCTGGCGACTATCACTTTGGATCTCGCCTCGCGCTCAAGGATGGCTACCTGTTCATCACACTGGGAGAACGCGAGCTGAGCGCGCTCGCGCAGGAGCTCTGGACCGACCTTGGCAAGATCGTCCGGCTGTACGATGATGGTCGGATACCTAACGACAACCCGTTCGTCGGACGCGCGGGTGCGAGACCCGAGATCTGGAGCTACGGCCACCGGAATCCGCACGGGCTCGCGTTCCATCCGCTAACCGGTGAGCTGTGGGAATCCGAGCACGGTCCGCTTGGCGGTGACGAGATCAACGTCATCAAGCGCGGCCTGAACTACGGGTGGCCGACGGTGACGTTTGGCCGGGAGTACGATGGCGGCCCGATGGGCGACGGCCTAACGCAGGCGCCGGGCATGGAGCCTCCGGTCTTTCATTATGCCACGTCGGCCGCGCTCTCGGGCATCGCGTTCTACACAGGCTCGGCGTTCCCGCAGTGGCGCAACAACCTGTTCGTCGGGGCGATGACGCCGCGATTCCTGGCGCGGTTGGTCGTCGCGAACGGTCGGGTGGAGCGCGAGGAGAAGTTGCTGCTGGAGAAGAAGTGGCGCGTCCGGGTAGTTCAGACCGGTCCTGACGGCTTCCTCTACCTGGGTGTTCAACGCGCATCCGACGGGACCGGCGGCGTCATCGCGCGGATCCGGCCGGTGGTGGAATAGTCAGGGTTGGACTGCGAGCGTTGACTCGATCCGTCCCGTCTTGAATGTAGGAGCATGTTGGCGACATCCCGTCATCACCACGCCCGCGTGTTCTGGGCCCTGCAGCTCGGTGGCTGGACCGCGTATGCGATCGCGCTCATGGTGCCGTGGCTCGGGCGATTCCCGATCTCGGTAATGTGGTCGAACAAGCTCGTGATTGCCGCAACGGGGCTCGTCACCAGCTCGGTGTTGCGACTTGTGTACCGCCGGGTTGCCCATGAGGGGGTGGGGCTCTCACCGTTGTGTGTCATGGCCGTCGCCGCTTCCGTAGTGGGCGCGGTCGTCTGGAATGGGGCGGCGTCCGCCATCCTCGGCCGGTCTCTCCAGAATGATTCCGTGCTGCTCGGCGCGTTAGGCAGGACATTTCCCCGCTTCGACGGCGTGCTCTATCACGCGCTCGTGCTGCTGACATGGAGCCTGCTCTATCTCGGGGCCCGGCACTACCGGGCGCTCGTGGCGGAGCGCGAACGGAGTCTCAAGGCGGAGTCGTTGGCGCGCGAGGCGCGGCTTCTCGCGCTGCGGTATCAGATCGGGCCGCATTTCCTGTTCAATGCCCTGAATGCCATCTCCACGCTCGTCGTAACCGATCGCAAGGCCGACGCGACGGCGACGATCGCGCGTCTCGCCGATCTGCTTCGTGTCTCGCTCGAGACGCCGGACCGCGGTACGATTCCGCTTGCGTCCGAGCTCGAGATCGTGCAGGCGTACGTCGCGGTCGAGCGCGTACGGTTCGCCGGCAGGCTTCAGATCGTGATCGACGCCGACGAGGCTACGCTCGACGCGAGAGTTCCGGCGATGATTCTGCAGCCATTGGTCGAGAACGCGGTGCGCCACGCGGTGGCGGTTCGCGATGAGACGACCTGCATCCGAGTGACATCCCGAGCGCGGCGAGGTGACATTGTGCTCACCGTCTCCGACGACGGACCAGGCATCAGCGAATCGCGAGGGTTCGGAGTCGGCCTCGCGAACATTCGTGTGCGCCTCGACGAGCTCTATGGCAAGGATCATAGTTTCGTTACGGGACCGACACCCGACGGTGGTTATCGCGCCGAGATCTCGATTTCGCTGGCGCGCACCCTGACAGTGGCGGCGGTGCCTAACGTGCTCGAGGCACAGCTCGTATGAATGGAAACCAAGCGTTGTGGCGGACGCTCATCGTCGACGACGAGCCACTCGCCCGCGAGGGGATTCGCGCGCGCCTCGTGACGCTCGGCGGCTTCGACGTCGTCGATGAGTGCGGCAGCGGCCGGGACGCGATCGTCGCGATCCGATCGCGGCAACCCGACCTCGTCTTCCTCGACGTGCAGATGCCGATCGTCGACGGGTTCGCGGTCGTGAGCGAGATCGGTGCGGATGCCATGCCGGCAACGGTGTTCGTCACCGCATATGACCACTACGCGCTGCGGGCATTCGACGCGCAGGCCATCGACTACGTGCTCAAGCCGATCGACGACGCGCGGTTCGCGCGTACGGTCGACAACGTGCGGAGGCGGCTCCGCGAGTCACGCGAGAGCGGAGTTGCCCAGCAGCTCGCCGCGCTCCTCGATCGGCTCGAGCGCGCACCAACGGAGCCACCGGCCCGCGGCGGTCATCTGGTTGCCCGCGACGGTGCCCGCACCGAGCTGATTCCGTTCGACGAGATCGACTATGTGATTGCCGATGGCGACTACGTGCGGGTCTTCGCCGGAAAACGGCAGCTGTTGCTCCGTCTGACGATGAGCCGGATCGAAGCTGCCCTGCCCGCGCACACGCACATGCGGATTCACCGCTCGGCGATCGTGCACCTGTCCCGCGTCCGGACGCTGGAAGCCCTACCGAACGCCGAGCTTTCGGTCGTGCTCCGGAGCGGCGTCACACTGCGCGCCAGCCGCAGCTACGCCGAGCGTTTACGCTTCGCGCTCGGCGTAATTCAGCCGGCGAGTGCGGGGGAAGGATGAAAGAGGAGTCTGACCCCCAACGGAGCGAATGAATGCGTCAGGTGCGGGGGACGTTCGATTCGCGCGAGCCGAGTCGGTAGATGAGTACCGCGGCGCGCTTGGTCAGGCGCGGAAGCCAGTTGAGGTTCGCCGTTTCCTTGTCCGAGTGGTCGTCCCAGCCCGCGAGGCCTAACGCGTCGATCACCATCGGGACATAGGGCGCGGCGAACGACACGTCGGCCGCGCCCGCCTTCGACGGATCCACGGCAACCACCGACCCGAAGCCGAGCGCCCGGCTCACCGAGTCGTGCACCGCCAGGAGCTTGCGGTTGCCATCCGTCGGTGCCATGGGCGGGTATCCGTCGTCGAACGTGAGCTCCGCCGTCGTTTTCGGCAGATGCTGCGCGACGACCTCCTTCATGGTCGCCATCGCCTGCTTGAGCTGTTCCGGCGAGAGCGCGCGAATGTCGCCGCTCACGATCGCCTGCCCCGCGATCACGTTCGTCTTTCCGAACGCCGTGCCGCCGCTCTGCGCCGTGTCGTACTTCACCTCGGAACCTCCGAGCACTACACCGGGGTTGATGGTGAGGTACTGCTGGCCGCCGAGGCGTGTCCGGAACCCATCGAGAATCCTCGATGCTTCGTACAGCGCGCCGGCGCCGATGTCCTCACGGAAGATCTGCGACGAGTGGCCTGGCGTTCCGGTCGTTTTGAGGGTCCACGACCCCGCGCTGCGCCGCGAGATGACGGCGGTGTGCGGATCACCGGATCCGTCCTCAAAGCCGAGCGCGATCTGCGAACGCTTGGCTGCCTCGGTGAGCGTGGCGCGCGCGGAGTCGAGCGGCGCGCCGGCATCTTCCTCGTCACCATGCATGACGACGGTGATGCTCAGCCGGTCGAGCACGCCCGCTGCCTTCAGCGCCCGAAGAGCCTCGACGATAATGACGTCACCGCCCTTCATGTCGATGATGCCGGGCCCGCGCGCCGTCGAGTCGGTGAGCCGCTCGAATTGTTGAAACGGGCTTCGTGGCTCGAACACCGTGTCGAGGTGTCCGATCAGCAGGATGCGCGGGCCGGTTCCGTTTCGTTCCGCCACCAGATGCCCGGCGCGCCTGAAGCCCGCCCCATCAACCCACGTCGTGCGGAAGCCTAACGCGTCGAGCTCCGTCTTGAACGCATCACCGACCTTGCGGACGCCCTCGAAGTTCATCGTGCCGCTATTGATGTTCACGACGCGCTCGAGCAGCGCGAGCGCCTGGGCGTTCCGCTGATCCACCGCCGCCGCGATGCGGCGCTCGGTGGCGCTGAGGGCGGGTGGGCTGCCTGCCGCCTGACCCCGGGCCTCGAGCCCGGTCAGGCCAACGAGGGCCGAAACGATGCTCTGGGCGACGACGCGCGCGAGTCTGCCAGCCTTCACTTCGGCGGAACCTTACGCGCGCGCCCGACGACGAGCGTGATGTTGTCGGACCCGCCTCGTTCGAGCGCGAGGTCCAGCAGCTGCTGGCACACTTGCTCCGACGATTCCATGGCGGCAAAGCACTGCGCGATCTCGTCGTCGCTCACGTGCTTCGTGAGGCCGTCGGTGCAGACGAGTATGACGGTCCCACGCTGCGCGATGTTCACCCGGCTCACTTCGGGCACTGCCGCCGACGCGCCGATCGCGCTCGCGAGCACGTGCTTGAGCGGCGACGACTTGACCTGCTCCGGCTTGAGGACACCCTCGTCTGCGAGGCCCTGTGCAACCGTTTGGTCTTTCGTGACCTGACGCAGCACGCCGTCCTGATGGACGTAGCAGCGGCTGTCACCGACCTGCAGCACGTAAAGCCACGGCCACACCGCGATCCCGAGCGACAGCGTCGTCGCCATCTGGCGCCCGCCCAACTCCGCCACCGCTTCCGCTCGGACGACGTCGTGCGCTTCGATCGCCGCCCTGCGGAGCGCTTCGGTGAACTCATGCTCGCTCTCGGAGCCGACTGTGTGGTAATTGCGAAGCGCGTTCGCCACGTACTGCGTGACGGCTTCCGTCGCGACCCGGCTGGCCCGGCTCCCCGCAGCACTTCCGCCCACGCCATCGGCCACGAGCATGATCGTCGCAAGCCGTTCCCCGCGGAGCGCCAGCCCGTCCGTTGCCGACAGGCTGGTACCGTGAATGACCACCTGCGGATGCACGGTGCAGAGGAGGAACTGGTCCTGATTCTCCTGGCGGACACGCCCCGGATGCGTGAGGCCGAACAGATCGAGCTCGTCGTCGCGTGGCCGAGTTCCCTGGTCAGCGGCAGAGCGACTGGAAAAGGGCGCCGCGAGTTTCATGAGATCGTCACCGGATGGCTCGTGATGCGACATCGTCCTTTACGGCATGAGGGTCGACCCTCGTAGGATGGACTGCCAGACCTCGCGGCGCCAGAACGCCTTGAATCGTAGGGGGCGTCAGGGTTATAACGACGGTTCATGAACCGCAGGGTCTCGATCTTCGCGGCGCTTCTCGTCGGCGCCGCCAGTCCGCATGATACGGCGATGGCGCAGAGCGACGACCCCACCGACTGGCGCACTGCCGCCGCCAGGATCGTCAGCCGGCTCGCGCTCGTGCGCGGCGAGCGCGTGCTCCTCGTAGGCGTCCCGGGGGCGGCCGACGCACTGGTCCCCGTGTTGCGCGAAGCGATCCGCGCCGCCGGTGGCACCGACCTCGGCGCCGTCGCCCAGCAAGGCGCCCAACCACCGGCATGGTCGACGGACTTCACGAACGAGCTCGCGAAGCGGACGGGCCAGGCGTTCGATGAATACCTGAGCACCGTCGACGCCGCGGTCATGATGCCCGGAGCAACGGTGACCGACCCGGCGTACGCCGGAATGCAGCGCGTGCTTCGGTCCGGCCACGGTCGAACGGTTCACTTCCACTGGGCCGGCGCGTACGACGAGGCCGGGGTACTTCTTCCGACGACCCCCGACATCGCGCGCGTCTATTCACGTGCGCTGCTCGAGACCGACTACGCAGGGCTCGCCGCCAAACAGCGCGCGTTCGAAGCGGCCATGCGAGGCAAGGTCGTCCACGTCACGACGCCACTCGGCACTGATTTGCGGTTCCGTATCGGTGATCGCCCGGTCACGAAGCAGGATGGCGACGCGTCGGCTGCGCGGGCAAAGCTCGCCCGGAACCTCGTCGACCGCGAGGTCGAGCTGCCCGCTGGCGCCGTTCGCGTCGCACCGATCGAGAGCACCGTCGAGGGAACGATCGCGTTTCCGCCGAGTGAATGGGGCGGTACGCGCGTGGAGGAGTTGGTGCTGACGTTCGCGCGAGGCCAGGTGACCGGCATTCGCGCCGCGGCCGGCCGCGAGGCGGTGGAGCGCGAGCTGGCTGGCGGTGGGACCGGGGCTCGTGCGTTCCGCGAGCTCGCGGTCGGGTTCAATCCGCTGCTCGCGATACCAGCAGAGGGGCGGCGGTGGATTCCCTACTACGGTTACGGCGCCGGGGTGATTCGCCTGTCGCTCGGCGACAATACGGAGCTTGGCGGTGATGTTGGCGGTGGCTATGTCCGCTGGAATTTCTTTACCGATGCGACGGTTTCTGTTGGCTCGGAGATCTGGGTCCGGGGTGGACGCTCGGTGCGGTAAGCAAGCATCCGTGCGCTCACCCGGTCGGCATCCAGATAAAGGGTCTCGCGGATTCAACGGAAACTGCTGATTGCTCCCATCACGCGCGTACGAATTCGCGCGCCCGCGTCAACCGATTTTTTTGTGAACTGCCTCGGATCGGGTTGGGTAGCGGCCCGAGGTAGTTCCTTCTAAATCAGGGCTCGTTGGGCGATTGATCGCGAACTGCCGGAAACGAATCAGTTGGATCCGCGGTTTCCGTCGCATCCGTTATCACCTTTGTTCTGGATGCCTGCGGGGGCGCGACCTGCCGCAATCCGAAATCGCAGCTTTTCACTCTCTAATATCATGACGAACTCCGCCCCGAGCATCCTGGCCGTTCTTGCGGCAGTCTTGCCAGTGACCTTGGCCGCACAGAAGCCCGGCAAGACGCACAAGCTCGAGGCCTCGCCCACGACCGTTGCCTACGGGTATTACAGTCCGACCGCAACGCCGGCGCTGCGGATCGCGTCGGGCGACGTCGTCGAGGTGACGACGATGCTCACCAACACGCCGGACCGGCTCGAGAAGGCCGGCATCGCGCCTAACGACGTCGAGCCCGAGCTCAGGGACATCGTCACCAAGGTGACCGACAAGGGCCCCGGTGGCCACATCCTTACGGGGCCGATCTACGTGGAGGGCGCCGACTCCGGTGACGTGCTGGAGGTGCGCATTCTCGCGATCACGCCGAAGCTCAAGTACGGCTACAACGGATGTGCGGGCTTCCTCCGGTCCAACTGCGAGCAGGGTGCGGGCACGAAGATCATCCCGATCGACGCGAAGAAGATGACCGCGGAGTTCGCGCCAGGCATCGTCATCCCACTCAAGCCGTTCTTCGGCAGCATGGGCGTGGCACCGGCCGTGAGCGTGGGCCGCATCAGCAGCAACCCACCGTACACCCACGCGGGGAACCTGGATAACAAGGAGCTCGTGGCGGGGACGACGCTATACATCCCGGTTCATGTGGCGGGCGCGCTGTTCGAGGTCGGTGACGGTCACCTCGCGCAGGGCGACGGCGAAGTTGATCAGACTGCGATCGAGACGTCGCTGCGCGGGCGGTTACAGTTCATCGTGCGCAAGGACATGAAGCTCACGTGGCCGCAGGCGGAGACGCCGACGCACTGGATCACGATGGGCGCGGACACGTCGCTCACGCAGGCGACGCGGGTCGCGGTGCAGGAGATGGTGGATTATCTCGCCGCCTCACGCAGCTTGTCGAAGACGGATGCCTATCGGCTGGCGAGCATCGCGGCGGACCTCCGCATCACGCAGCTCGTGGATGGGAACGTGGGCGTCCACATGATGGTGCCGAAGAGCATCTTCGCGAAGCGTTAGGCTGTACGTGTTCGCCTCTACCAAACCCGTCATCGCGATGATCCACGTGGGTGCGCTGCCCGGCACACCCGCCAGCTCGTCCAGTGTACGCGAGATCGTCTCGCGCGCCGTCGCGGAAGCTCGCATCTACCGAGACGGCGGCGTGCACGGCGTCGCGATCGAGAACATGCACGACGTTCCGTATCTCCGAGGGAGCGTCGGCCCGGAGATCACCGCGTCGATGACCGCGATTGCACTCGCCGTGAAAGACGCGAGCAACCTGCCCTGCGGCATTCAGATCCTCGCCGGCGCGAATCACGAAGCCCTCGCGGTGGCGCACGCCGCGGACCTGCAGTTCGCGAGAGTGGAGGGCTACGCCTTCGCCCACGTGGCTGATGAAGGGATCATCGAGTCATCGGGGGCGTCGCTGCTCCGTTATCGTCGGGCGATCGGCGCGGAACGCGTGCAGGTGTGGGCCGACGTGAAGAAGAAGCACAGCGCACACGCGCTCACGGCTGACGTGGACATTGGTGAGACCGCCGCCGCGGTGGAGTTCATGCGCGCTGATGCGGTGATCGTGACCGGCGCGGCGACGGGACTCGAGGCCAGCGATGCGGATCTGTCGACCGTTAGGCAGCACTGCCGACTGCCCATCTACATCGGCTCCGGCGTTTCGGCGGAGAATCTCGCGCGTTATGCACCGCTCGCCGACGGGTTCATCGTCGGGTCCTTCTTCAAGAGCGACGGGAAATGGAGCGAGCCGGTCGATCCGCGGCGAGTGGAGCGGTTCATGCAAGCTCACGCCGTGGCGACCCGCCGTAGCACCTAAAGTCGTACCGACCGCACACCATCGCAGGCGAACGAGGATAACGCTTTGGCACGGCAATGCTCCCGGCTCAGCGCACTCTGGATTTCTCTCGGGAGATCACGCCACGGATCGCGCCCTCGATCATGCGATTCACCGCTGCGATCGAGAGGCCGCCTTCGTCAGTCGCGGGGATCGTCGCGAAGCCGATAGCGGACGCCTTCGGGTAACGACTGAAGATCATCTCGAACAGCCGCGCCAGCTCCTCGCTCGACGGACCATTCGGCACCTTGTTCTGGTGGCCTTCGACCTCTCTCGGGTCGAGCACATCCATGTCGATGTGCACGTAGATCTTGTCGCTCGTGCGGCTGAGGCGATCGAGCTGGGCGAACACGGCCGGCGTCGCACGCCGGAGGTCGTCGACGCTCACCTGCTGGATGCGTGAGCTGTCGAGCAGCTCCTGCTCGAGCGGATCGGTGAGCCGAACGCCACCCATGACCACCTGCATGTCGGCGAGTGCCGGGTCGAGGTGGGCGTCGAGCCGCAGGCGCTGCAGCGCCCGTCCGGTGGCAACGGCCACCGGCATGCCACCTAACGAGCCGCTGCGGGTGGTCTCGGGGGTGTTGAAGTCGGGATGCGCGTCGAGCCACAGCATCCCGATGCGGATCGGCGCGCGTCCGGTCCCAGAGTGCTGCAATCCGGCGACGAGCCCCGGCATGGACGGGCACGTCGCGAGCAGCCCTACCGTGAAGTAGCCGTCCCGCTCGTTGCGCTCGACGATCTCGGCGAAATGGCCTAACGCGTAGCCGAGGCGTTTCCAGCCGCCATACTCCTTGTCTTCCTCGGCCGTGAGGGCAGCCTCATCGACACGAACATGAGCGCCCTGGTCCGCCAGGAAACGCTGGATGCCGCCGGTGGCCATGGTCCTCGGGCCGGGCGATGTGCCGTTAGGCAGGAACGGCTGCTGCGACAGCGCGACGCGGAGCCTGCCATCCGGCGCCGTGTACCGCTGAGCGTGTGCCTGCCCGGCGACCGGGAACAGCACGACGAGCACGAGCGTGCAGAGCGCCAAGGTGCGCATGGAAATCTCGGGCCGACGAGTCCCGCAAATGATACAGATGTGGCCCACGTCACGCACTGGCGGCGATCGGTTTCCCGCTCCCTCATCTGATCGTTTCTCTCAGATGACCTGCCGACGTCTCGCCGTGTTAGCCCTGACATTCGTTTCAGCGGCTCATGCCGGCGCACAACAGTCTTCGATCGAGTCCCGGATGACGGGTTTCGATGACTACGTGGCCCACCTGCTCGAGACGTGGAACGCGCCTGGTCTCGGTGTCGGCATCGTCGTGAAGGACAAGCTCGTGTTCGCGAAGGGCTACGGCTATCGCGACTACGGTAAGAAGATCGCGTACACGCCGACCACCACGCAGCCGATCGCGTCCAACACGAAGCTGTTCACCGCCGTCGCGGCCGGGCTTCTCGTGGAGGAGGGAAAGCTCGACTGGGACACGCCAATTCGGACGTACGTCCCTTCGATCAGGTTCGCGACCGACGAGCTCGATCGCGCCGTCACGATGCGCGACATGCTATCGCATCGCACCGGCATCTCTCGCCACGACGGTCTGTGGTATCAGTCCGACCTCACGCAGAAGGATCTGGCCGATAAGCTGAGATACGTGGTGCCGTCGGCGCCGCTTCGCACGACGTTCCTGTACAACAACGTCCTGTACTCGAGTGCGGGATACGCCATCGAGGCCGTGAGCGGCACGCCGTGGAGGACATTCGTCAGCGAGCGAATCCTCAGCCCGCTCGACATGACGCGCACGACGTTCGCCATCGGCGACATGCTCAGCGCGGCGGAGCCCGCGGTCCCCTACTCGGAGAGCCGAGACGGTTCGGGGCTGACTCGGGCTCCCTATTACGATGACGGTGGTGGCGTGGCGCCTGCCGGCGGCATGAACTCCAGCGTGGTCGACATGTCGCACTGGCTGATCGCCCTGCTGAACGACGGCGTTTACCACGGCACACAAGTCATCCCGCGCGACGTCATTCGTGAGACGCTCGCGCCATCGATCGCGCTCCCGCGCACGGATCTCGAGGCGCACGGGTGGACCGAGATGCTCGGCAGAGCCTACGGCATGGGGCGCTACATCGGGTCGTATCGCGGACACTTCATCGCGTACCACGGCGGGGACGTTCGCGGGTTCCACTCGCAGGTGTCGCTCATGCCGCGTGACTCGATCGGTGTCATCGTCATGGTCATTGGCGATCACGCGGCACCGCTCTACAACATCCTGACATGGAACATCTACGAGCGTCTGCTCGGGCTCTCGCTCACACCGTGGTCCGAGCGGTTCAAGGTGATCCGTGTCGCTGAAAAGCAGGCGCTCGAAACCGCGCGAGCGCAGGCGCACTATGAATCCGGACTGCCCGGCAAGCCGTCACACGACATCGCGGACTACACAGGCGAGTTCGAGGATCCGGCGTACGGCGTACTCACGATCTCGCGGGCCGACGAGTCGCTTCAGTTCGGCTTTCACCGCATCCACCTCCCGCTATCGCGCGTTCGCTACGATCGGTTCGACACGCCCGATGATGCGCAGCATGGCCGGTGGACGGTGAACTTCCTCATCGGCGTGAACGGCGATGTCGATCGCGCCGAGATGCCGATCGATGGCGGCGTGGTCGTGTTCAGGCGGCGAGTGCCTGCCGCACTCGCGAACGTCGACACGCTTCGCCGGTTCGTCGGCACGTACGGGAATTCGAGCGTCGCGAGCATCGACGTCGTCCTTCGCGGCGACAGCTCGCTTGCGATCAAGGATTCGCGCGGTCGACTGCAGCGCCTCGTGCCGGTGCAGCCGAATCGGTTCCGCGTGAGCGACCTGCCTCATGTGATGCTCGAGTTCTCGGTCCTCGCCGGCCGAGCAACGGCGATCAGAGCGTCAGACCCTGCGGGGGAGCGGACGTTCCGTAGGATGCGGGAATCGGGAATCGGGAATCGGGAATAGAAAGGGAACCGGGAACGGGGAACCGGGAACAGAAACTCCACGGAGCCTCGGTTCCCGGTTCCCTGTTCCCGGGCGCGCCTCCGATTCCTCTAACAAGGCGCGCCCGGTATCCCGCACCCAATGCCGAGGAATAGCACGCGAATCTGTGCGTTGCTCAACGCCGCCGTCCTCGAGCCCGACGCGGTATTGCCATTGAATGGCACCGGCTCGGATGCGGACACGGTAAATGGCGCCCGCCCATCCTCGTAACCGCACGAGCCAACATAGTTTGGCATTGTGCCCGTGCATTGCGCGGTGCCGCCAGGGAAGACCGTCCAGCTGGCGTTGCCCTCCGTGGCCGCCCACACCTGCGTCTGGCTGTTGGCCAGATAGGCCGCGTTGCCGAACGACGGATAGACCACGTTCAGAATGTTCGCGTTGCCGAACACGGTCACCATCACCTTGGTTCCCGCGCCGTCCCACACAATGACGCCGCGGGTCGTCCGTTGGCCTGGCTGCAGGTTGAACGTGATCGAGTAGCCGAGCACGCGCCGCGTGACCATCGCCGACGAGGCAGACGCGCTGAACGACGCGGCCGATCCCGGGAAGTCGCCGAGCACGTCGAGATTCGTCGTGACGTCCATCTCGGTGGCGGTGGTGGTAGTCTGCATCACAAGCGCGAGCGCGTTGAGCAGCTGCTGCGCGACGACATCCGACTGGCCCACCTGCGTTGCGAGCGCCGACAGGCCCGCCGATACCGCGTTCTTCTCGGCGGCTGAAGGCGTCACGATCGTCGGGTTGCCACCGCCGCCCGGATCCGTGCCGGTGTCATCCCCGCTTCCCCCGCACCCCGTCGTGCCGATGGCCACCGACACCAGGAGACCAAACACGTATCGCACCGGTCGCATTGTCGCCTCGCTTGCCTAACGATTGCCTGTCTGATGGTGGCATGGATCAAGGGGTCAGAGCCCTTGATCACGGAATGACCGACAGCCAGCCCGCTACTCCGCCTCCGACTTGACTCGACGCGCGCCCGACCGCTGATTCAGCCGGTCGACTCCAGGCGTTTACCAGCCGAACTCGCTCCGTCGCGTCTCGAACGCGCATTTCTCACCGGACCCGAGTCGCGCCATCACACACTGGCGAGCGGACTGCCGCCACTCGGCCGTCAACCGATGTAGATGCGGCAAACCCTTCGGGATTCTCATCTCACTGAGAATGGCGGCCCGAGCGTTTACCGCTTTCTAGCCGTCGCCCGCCGCCCGCCCCGGCCCGAGCTCGTCATTACCTTGGCGAGCGACCCGGGCCGGCCGACGCCGTGCTGGTGTGGGGGAGACTCGCGGGCGTCAACTATTTGACTGACAGACCCCGCCGTGGCGCCATCGGGTTCGTCCGGCCGCTACTCGATCCTCCCAACACCGAGCTCCGCCGCCAGTACCGGTGCGGACGGCCACAGTCGTGTTCGCTTTGAGTGCCAATCGAGACGGCCGGCGGCCCGCCATCCGGGGCAAACGTTAGGCACGCATCGAATCCCTCGCGTTTTCCGCGCCGCGGCGCGCGCTGTGCACAGGGCACACAGACGCCGTCCAGACACGTGCGGACACGGGCACTGTCCATGGGTTTCGTCGTCCCGGATGGGTTCCGATGAAGTCTCTGCTATCCATCGTGGTACCATGCTTCAACGAGGCCGAGGTGCTATGGGAGACCCACGGCCGTCTCGTTCGCACGTTGACGCAGCTCGCTGATCTCGATGCCGAGATCCTCTACGTCGACGACGGGAGTCGGGATGAGACGCCCGAGGTGATGCGTGCGCTCCAGACGCTCGACACGCGTGTGCGCACGCTGCGCTTTTCACGAAACTTTGGACACCAAACGGCGGTCACCGCTGGCCTCGAGCACGCGAGCGGCGATGCCGTAGTCTTGATCGACGCCGATCTACAGGATCCCCCCGAAGTCATTGCCGACATGGTCGAGCGATGGCACGAGGGCTATGACGTCGCGTACGGCGTCCGCATCGACCGCGACGGAGAGACCCGCTTCAAGCTCGCCACGGCCAAGGCCTTCTACCGCCTCTTGAACCGATTGAGCGAGACCGAAATTCCGCTCGACACGGGCGACTTTCGGCTCATGGACCGCGCTGTCGTCGACGTACTGCGCGCGATGCCGGAGCGCGATCGATTCGTCCGCGGAATGGTGGCGTGGGCCGGCTTCCGGCAGATCGCCGTGCCGTACCGGCGTTCCGCACGCTTCGCGGGTGAAAGCAAGTACCCCTTCTTCAAGATGGTGCGCTTCGCGCTCGACGGATTGACGTCGTTCTCGCGCGCGCCGCTGCGACTCGCCACGTGGTTGGGATTCCTGGTCTCCGGCGCTGCGCTCGCGGCCATCGCGTACGCCCTGTTTCTCCGACTGTTCACCAATAACCGGGTGACGGGCTGGACTGCGCTGTTCATCGCCGTGCTCTTCATCGGCGGCGCGCAGCTGCTCTCACTCGGAATGATCGGCGAGTACATCGGCCGCATCTACGGAGAGACGAAGCGTCGCCCGCTCTACCTGATCGAGGAAGCACATGGTTTTGGGCACGCGTTCCAGCACACCAGGCGAGCCGTCGGCCGTGACGCGCCGATCGCAGACACGTTGACGCCGCGCCTGCCGGAGCGGGGCGATGGGCTCCGACGACCCTACCTCGACCGCGACGCGCCCGTCCCGGTGTATCGCGACTACTCGTCCACGCGCACTGACGGAACCCTCGCCTGATCACGATGCGCGCTCACCCGCGAGCCTAACGCGTTCACCGAACCGACCCACACATGCAGCATGCACCACGGACTGTCGTCATCGGCGCAGGCTTCACCGGCCTGTGCGCGGCCCTCGAGCTCGCACGCCGCGGGCTTCCCGTCACCATTCTGGAGTCGGAGCCTGATGTCGGCGGCCTCGCCGGGTCGTTCGACGTGAACGGCGAGCGCCTCGAGCGGTTCTATCACCACTGGTTCACGAACGACCGCCATGTCGCTGACCTGGTGGAAGAGCTGGGGGAGCGCGACCGCATCGTGTACCGCCCCACCCGCACCGGGATGTACTACGCGAACCGGATCTTTCGGCTCAGCGCTCCCGCGGACGTTCTCAGCTTCACGCCACTGTCCCTTGTCGATCGCGTTAGGCTCGGGCTGCTCGCGCTCCGTGCGCGCGCGGTGAAGGACTGGCGCGCGCTCGAGGCGGAAACCGCCGAGGAGTGGCTGATTCGCCTGGGTGGGGAGCGCGTGTACCGTGTCGTCTGGCAGCCGCTCCTCGAGGGCAAGTTCGGGCCGTACGCATCGCAGGTCTCGGCCGTGTGGTTTTGGAACAAGCTCAAGCTGCGCGGTGGCAGCCGCGGGTCGAACGGGGCCGAGATACTGGCCTATTACCGCGGCGGATTTGCGGCACTCGCGGATCGCCTCGCCGAGGAAGTCATCGCGCTCGGCGGAGACCTCCGACTCTCGACATCGGTGCGCGGCCTGGTCGTCGAGGATGGCTGCGTGCGCGGTGTGGATAGCGACGACGGCGTGATCGACGCCGACGCCGTGATCGCGACACCTGCCCTGCCGATCGTCGCCGATCTCGCCGCACCCCATGCACCGGAGGCGTGGGTGGCATCGCTCCGACGGGTCGAGTATCTGGCGAACATCTGTGTCGTGCTCGAGCTCGACCGAAGTCTATCGGACACGTACTGGCTCAACGTCAACGACCCGGGCTTTCCGTTCGTGGGCGTCATCGAGCACACGAACTTCGAGCCGGCGTCCACGTACGGTGATCGCCACATCGTCTACCTGTCGAAATACCTTCCGGCATCGGCCGAGCTGTACCGGATGCCTGACGAGCAGGTGCTCGATTATTGCATCCCGCACCTGCAGCGCATGTTCCCGACCTTTGGTCGCGAGTGGGTGCTCGGATCTCACGTGTGGCGCGCGCGGTACTCCCAGCCTATCGTCGGCACGCATTACAGCCGATTGATCCCGTCGACGGATACGCCGATCGCGGGACTCTTTCTGTCCACCATGGCGCAGATCTATCCCGAGGATCGAGGGACGAACTACGCGATCCGTGATGGGCGACGAATTGGGACCACTGTGGCGGCGGCAATCGGGAAGCTCGGTCGCGAGACTCTGGTGGCTGCCCGATGAGCTCTCGCGAAGTTCCATCGCTGTCTTCGCCGATGCAGTCGAACGTCGTCGCAGCGACGGCGGTCGTCGCGGACGACACGACGGTCATCGACGTCGTTGGATCACAGCGACGCGTCATCCACAGCCGAAAGTCGGGCCCGGAAGCGCGTTGGGCCAGCGTGGCTGCCAAAGGCGAACGATGGCCGGCCATTGCCACCGTCGTCGCCGCCGTGCTCGCGATCTCGGTGCGCGCCTTCCTCGTGATGTCGCGGAGCTTCCCGCTCAACGATGGCGCCCTGTTCCTTCTCATGACCGAGGAGATCGGCGACCACGGCTTCCGGTTGCCGGTGATGACCGCGTACAACGCGGCACACATTCCGTTCGCCTACTCCCCGTTAGGCTTCTATCTCGCAGCGTTCCTGCACCTCGGCGGTGGCATCGATCTTTTCGCGCTGTTTCGCATTCTGCCGCTGGTGTTCAGTTGTCTCTGCGTGCTGGCGTTCTATCTCCTCGCCCGGGACCTGGCGCCGACTCGAGCCACGCTCATCGCGTCACTCGCGACGTTCGCGGTACTGCCCAGGAGCTTCCTGTGGCTGATCATGGGCGGCGGGCTCACGCGATCGATGGGGTTCTTCTTCGCGATCCTTACGCTGTGGCAACTGCATCGCGTGTACAGCCGTCAGGCGTGGCGACATGTACCCTGGGCGACGTTGTTCGCCTCGCTCACGGTGCTCAGTCATCTTGGAACCGCGCCGTTCGTCGCGTTCAGCGCGGTGTTGATGCTCTTGTCGTTCGGGCGAACATGGCGCAGCGTCCAGGCGTCCCTCGTGATTGTCGCGGGCACCGTCGTGCTCACGGCACCGTGGTGGGCGAGCGTGGCCGCGACGCACGGGTTCGCTCCGTTCATCGCCGCGGGTGCAACCGGCGGCACCGTTTTCGGCACGCACCGGGGCGAAGCGCTCACCAAGCTCGCGTTCTTCGGACTTGGAACAGCCGAACCGCTGTTCCCCCTGATCGGCGCGCTGGCGATCCTGGGCTCATTCGCGATGCTCACCCGGCGCGGCGCGTTCGTCCCACTCTGGTGGCTCACGATCATCCTCCTCGACACGCGAGCCGGTGCGACCTATGCATCGATTCCGGTTGCGATGCTCGCCGGTCTCGCCATCACCGAGGTGATCGTACCTATCATCGCGCGGCCGCCGCTCTGGAGCGGTCTGACCTCCAGTATTCCGAGCGGCGGGTGGGATATCGTCATGCGGGCGCCACGACGGCGCCAGTGGGCCGTCGCAGCGGTGCTATTCGTGTTGATCGGATATGGCGTGGCGTCATCGGTCGTTCGACGCCCGAGTCTGGGCGCCGAGGGCCGCTACCTGACGAGCCTAACGACTGAGGATCGGCGGGCGATGTCGTGGGTCGTCAGCCACACGCCGCCGACCAGCAGGTTTGTCATCATGGTTGGCGGAGCGGCCGGCGGGTGGTGGGCCGACCGGGTTGGTGAGTGGTTCCCCGTGCTGGCCCGACGCGTGAGCGTCGCCACTGTCCAGGGAACCGAGTGGCTCCCGGCGGGCACGTTCGAGAGGCGGGAGCGAGAGTACGATCGCCTCCAGGGATGTGCCGCGTGGGGCGCGAGGTGCCTCGGCCAATGGGCACGGACGACTGGGCGCGCGTACACGCACGTCTACATCCCGAAGACGTTGGCTTTCCCGTGCTGCGAACCGCTCGACAGCGCGCTCCGCCACGATCCCACCTACCGCCTCCTCTTCGACGGC